>TARA_R110002167_G_scaffold242290_2_pt1 | contig 85703 bp, 66 predicted proteins | sample TARA_R110002167 | Tara Oceans TARA_R110002167 (sample SAMEA4398238) | marine metagenome | biome: Polar Biome; feature: [MES] marine water layer (ENVO:01000295) within the mesopelagic zone...; material: water (ENVO:00002006), including particulate matter (ENVO:01000060) such...
TGACGCTGCTTTAATTCATCTTATTAAACTTGCTAGTTAGCGTGTTTAACGGTCTGCTTCAAAGCGGGGCGAACTATAGCGATCCCCGTTTATATTTGCAAGTAAAATCTAGGCGATAGCTATTTGTTTGCTGGTAAAATAAGCGAGTCACTGCTTTATCGTACGATATTGCCAAATTAACCCAACAATAAGGGATTTTAACCGTCCATTTCGATAAGTCGTTGGGGTTATGTGTTTGAGCAGGTATAATGCTGCACTGAATTTTGCGTAACCGATGACTGACTAATACATGTTTAATTTTTTTGCTGCAGCCCCAAAGGGTTTCGAATATAGCCTTGCTTCTGAACTTAAAGAGTTCGGAGCAACCGATGTTAAAGAAAGTGTTGCTGGAGTATATTTTTCTGCTTCATTAGAGCTGGCTTATCGCATTACATTATGGACTCGTTTAGCGAGCCGTATCGTATTAGTCATCTATAAAGGAGCTTGTGATTCTGCAGAGCAACTTTATAACGCAGCATACTGCATTGATTGGCCATCGCATTTTTCCCATAAAAAAACCTTCAGTATTGATTTTCACGGCACGGGTGGTTTCATTAATAACACTCAATTTGGTGCGCTGAAAATTAAAGATGCTGTAGTTGACCGTTTTCGTGATGATGGTACTCCTCGCCCCGATGTAGAACGTGTCAATCCAGATTTCAAAATTGATGCCCATTATCGTAATGGTCAACTGACTATTTCGATGAATTTCTCTGGTGCCTCTTTACACCAACGCGGATACCGTTCAACTACGGGTGAAGCACCATTAAAAGAAAACCTAGCTGCCAATATGTTGGTGCGCAGTGGTTGGCAAGCTAACCCTATTACTGTGCTTGACCCATTTTGCGGTAGTGGCACGGTACTAATAGAAGCGGCATTAATGGCTGCTGATATTGCGCCAGGACTAAAACGTGAGAAATTTGGTTTCGAAAATTGGCAGAGTCACAATAAAGCAATGTGGCAGGTTATTTTTGACGAAGCTCAAGCGCGTGCAACATTGGGCAAAACTCGTTGTAAGCTTAAATTTTACGGTTCAGACATCGAACCTCACCTGATTTCTATCGCTAAGCGTAATGCTGAGAATGCTGGTGTTGCTGAATTAATTGAATTTAGCGTGTCAGATGCGCTCGATGTAACACCTCCTGTAAGCGAAGGCTTTTTGATTTCTAACCCGCCTTACGGTGAGCGTTTGGGTAATGTGACCGAGCTTTTACAACTTTATTACCAACTCGGTGATAAGTTTAAAAAAGAGTTTGGTGGCTGGAAAATTGCTATGTTGTGCAGTGATGTTGAACTTATATCATCGCTTAAACTAAAAGCTGATAAGCAGATGAAAATGTTCAACGGCGCATTAGAATGTGCTTTTAACATTTATACCTTACACGCAAACAGTACTCGTCGAGATGTACCGGTATTGCCTGAAGGTGTTGATATTATCGATATTGCGCCAGCATTTGCTAATCGTATTAAAAAGAATGTTAAACAGTTTGAAAAATGGGCTAAAAAAGAGCGCATAGACAGTTATCGTTTATATGATGCTGATTTACCTGAATACAACGTCGCCATTGATAGATACGTCGATTATGTTGTTATTCAAGAATATTCTGCTCCAGCAACTATTCCTGAAGCGGTGACTAAACGCCGTATTAGTGACGTGCTATTGGCCTTACCTGGGGCCTTAGGGATTCATCCTGATCGTATCACCTTGAAAACTCGTGAACGTCAGAAGGGTGCTAACCAATATCAAAAAATTGATGAACGTAAAGTGGAAGTTATCACTGAAGAATATGGTGCTAAATTTAAACTTAACTTAACCGGTTATCTCGATACTGGTTTGTTTCTCGATCACCGTGTTACACGTAAATTGGTTGGCGATAAAGCTAAAGGCAAAAATGTCCTCAACTTATTCGCTTACACGGGGTCTGCATCAGTCCATGCTGCGATTGGCGGAGCTAAATCAGTTACCACCATCGACATGTCTAATACCTACATCAATTGGGCCAAAGAAAACTTTGCCTTAAATGGTTTATCAGGTGCTAAATACGATTTTATTCAGGCAGACTGTTTACAGTGGATAAAAGATAATAGTCATCAAAAATTTGAACTCATTTTTATTGATCCACCGACGTTTTCAAATTCAAAACGTATGGAAGACAGTTGGGATGTGCAACGCGACCATGCAGAGATGTTGGGCGGATTAATTAAGCTGCTTTCTCCAAATGGCGAGCTTATTTTCTCAAATAACAAACGTAAATTTAAAATGGATATCGAAGCGTTGAACCAAGCTGGTATCGACGTGACTAATATCGACCATTTATGTTTACCGCTGGATTATAAACGTAATCCACATATCCATAATGTGTGGCTACTGACACATGCAAAAAAATAGTTCAGTCGCTTATGTGCTATATCACACAGAGGGTTGCCATCTGTGTGATATAGCACAAGTATTGGTTGACCAAACCGCAATAAATTATCAGCACATCGATATTTGCGATAACGCATCACTTGCTGAGCGTTATGGCATGAGCATTCCTGTATTTGTACAGGGCGAACGTGAGTTATTCTGGCCTTTCGATGCCGCACAATTACAAGAATTTTTAGGAGTTTAGATTGAGTCTGGTACGGATTAATAATGGCTCGTTAGCCTACGGTTACATTCCTTTGCTGTTAAATGCAGACTTTACCATTGAACCTGGTGAGCGCGTATGTATCGTCGGGCGTAATGGCGCCGGTAAATCAAGTTTAATGAAAGTATTATCAGGTGATGTATTACTTGATGATGGTGAGTTTAATATTGCAAATGACGTTAACGTTAGCCGTTTACAGCAAGACCCTCCTAAAGCAGAAACTGGATCGGTTTACTCTTATATCGCGGCGGGTTTGAAAGAAATTGGTGAAGCGTTAGAACAGTATCATCAATTATCTCATGATGTTGCAGATGCAAATCCTGAGCAAATGGATCGTATGCTGAATCAAATGCAGCGTCTTCAAGAAGTATTAGATCACAATGACGGCTGGCAATTAGATTCACGCATTATCCAAAACTGTCAATTGTTAGGCCTTGATCCTGATAAGCCATTAAATGAATTGTCTGGTGGTTGGCAGCGTAAAGTGGCGTTAGCTCGTGCACTTGTTGTTAATCCTGATTTATTGTTACTTGACGAACCTACAAACCATTTAGATATCGATACTATTGAGTGGTTAGAGCAATTTTTATTAAGCTTTAAAGGCGCCATAGTATTTGTCAGCCATGACCGTGGTTTTATTCAAAGAATGGCAACGCGTATCGTCGATTTAGATCGTGGTGTCGTGATCTCATTTCCAGGTAACTACCAAGCTTATTTAGATGGTAAGCAAGAATGGTTACGAGTTGAAGCTGAGAAAAACGCTCATTTTGATAAGAAACTTGCCGACGAAGAAACCTGGATCCGTCAAGGTGTTAAAGCACGTCGTACTCGAAATGAAGGACGTGTTCGAGCGTTGAAAGCACTACGTACCGAACGTAGTGAACGCTTAAACCGTCAAGGTAACGCCAAAATGTCGGTATCTGATAACGAACGTTCTGGTAAGTTAGTATTTGATATTAAAAATGTTAATTATAATTTACCTGATAAAAACTTAGTTAAAGATTTCAGTACTACTGTTATACGTGGTGACCGCATAGCGTTAATTGGCCCAAATGGTTGCGGTAAATCAACGCTAATCAAACTGCTAATTGAAAAACTACAGCCTCAATCTGGCGAAATTAAAGTCGGTACTAAGCTAGACGTTGCCTATTTTGACCAGTATCGTGAAGCGCTTGATCCAGAAAAAACAGTAGAAGAAAACGTTGGTGAGGGGAAAAGTACCGTCACCATTAATGGCCAAGATCGCCATATTCTAAGCTATCTACAAGATTTCTTATTCTCGCCAATGCGTGCTCGTACTCCGGTAAAAGCACTTTCTGGTGGTGAAAAGAACCGTTTGTTATTGGCGAGATTATTATTACGCCCTGCCAATTTAATTATTCTCGATGAACCAACAAACGATCTTGATATTGAGACGTTAGAGTTGTTAGAGTCACTACTTGCTGATTTTGCTGGTACATTACTTATCGTGAGCCACGATAGAGCATTTATCGACAATACCGTTACTAGCAGTTGGTGGTTTGCGGGCAATGGACAATGGGCTGAGTATGTTGGTGGTTACCAAGATGCTGTTGCTCAAGGTGCAAAGTTTTATTCTGAGGAACCTGTTGCAACTAATGTTGTCCAACCTACCGCAGTGGTTGAAACAAAGCCTGTCAGTATCCCTGAGAAAGCAGTCAAAAAACTGTCTTATAAATTGCAAAAAGAATTAGATACGCTTCCGAGCCAAATGGAACAGCTCGAGCAAGATATTGCCCAATTGCAGCAAACCATAGCGGGTGCTGATTTTTATAATCAACCGCAGGATTTGGTCAATAAAGCACTGCAGTTGTTGGCAGAAAAAGAACAGAATTTAGAAGTTTGCTTCGAGCGATGGGAAGAGCTTGAGTCACTGAAGTAAAGCATAATAAAACAGGAATAGTTACATGAAGTTAAAGTTTGATAAAGCCTTATCCCTTGTTGCGATAGGTGTATTAAGTGTGATTGGAACAGTTCAAGCTGCGCCAGTATATGAAATTGTTAATATTGAAGATTTCGACCTAAATGGCACTATTGACGGTACACGTAATGGCTATGCCATGGCGGTGAACAGTCAAGATGAAGTTGTCGGTATTTCAAAAGGTAAAAAGAAACTTAGCACCGAAGACATTGAAGGCGGCATCATTGATGTTGAAGATGGTATTTCTGATGCAGAAGAAATTACCTATTCAGTATTAACACCAATAGAAGCAAATAACTTCACCGTCACGACTAGTGCGAATGCCGCTGAAGGTGCTTGGAAGCCTTCATTTTATAGCTTAGCCGGCACGACTAATCCTACTGACGTAGACAGTGATGGTGAACTTGTTGTTAATTCAATTGATACTTTCTTCTATGGTCTTAACAGTAATGGCACCAAAGTAGGTGCTTATACTGGTGAGCAAAAGACCTTGGCTTATGAAGGTACAAGCACAACACAAGAGCTTTGGTATTATCGTGACTTTGAACTTCGTGCCATTGCAGTAAAAGATGATGTCGAATTTTCATTAGTACCTCCTTACACAACCTATGTTCGTGAACAAGATGCTGATACTAGTGCTGCTACCGTTGAGTTAGGTGGTTCGTCTGTTGCTGCCGATGTAAATGAAAATAACCTTGTTGTTGGTTATGGTAGTACTGCGCTGTCGTCATCGAGTGTTGACCGTGTAGATAGCTGTATTAAAAGCGCAGAAGACACTGATGCAGATAATCCTACGCCGCTCGCTATTTGTGTTCAAGATTCTCAGTATCCAGACACTAACAGCCGTCGTTATATTATTTATCAAACACGCGCTTTAGTATGGGATTTAAATAACATAGACGATGCCGGTGTACCTGAGCGTACTGAATTACCGTTAGGCTTAACCCCTGCAACGGACTCAACGTTAATTTACACCGCCCAAGCATTAGGTGTTAACGGCAATGATGATGTCGCTGGCCGGTCACATGTTTATCGTAACGGTGACACCGATAAATTATATTTTGATGCGGCTTACTGGAAAAAGAATGCCAGTGGTGAATATCAATATAATTGGGTAGATATGGAGAATGAAGTCACTAGCTCTATCGCATATGATATTAATGATAATGGTATTTTAGTCGGCAGTTATCGTAAATATATTGGTGGCTATTTGCGTGATAAATTCTTCACATTAGACACTAACAATCCAGAACAAGGGATTGTTACGCCGAATGACTTCCAAACCACATTGTCAGATTTAAGTAGCAAACCTAAAGATATCAACAATAAAGGACAAGTTGTCGGTTATGTTGAATCAACTTACGACAAAGAAAAGCCTCGTCCAAAAGTGGGTTTCTTATTTGAAAATAGTACTAGCGAATTTTCTAATTTAAACGATCTCCTTACCTGTGGTTCTAAAGGCTATGTACAGAATACTGATGGAGAGTGGGCTCGTCATCAAGTGAGTATTCAAGATGGTACTGGTGAAATATTAACTTATAACACCGATATTCAAGTTGTAGAAGCCAATAGCATTAATGAAGACGGTACGATTGTAGGGACTGCGTTTATTCGTAAGCCACAATATCAAACCGATGCAACTACTGGCAATGTGCTTGTCGGTGAAAATAACCTACCGCTATTTGAATTAGATGGGAACGGTGCTCCAGTAACAGCATATTTGCCGCGAATGGTTATTTTGAAACCAACCTCTGGTGAAGCATGTACTACTTCAGACACAGTTGAAGAAGAGGCTTATGAGCGTAAAGGTGCAGCCAGTTTTGCTTGGTTATTCACTCTGCCATTATTATGGTTGCGTCGCCGAGTAAAAAAATAGGCTCAACTGTCATTAAAGACTCAGTGTAGTCACAGTCATCTAGCACCCCAAACAGGGGGGTAGTCTAGAACCATAAATAAATCGAGGAAATATTCCTCGATTTTTTTTAACCTAATTCTCAATACCTTAATAAAAGATCATTAAAATGATGGTTTTTTGGGTTGATTTTGACTAAAAAACGATCTATTTCTATATGCAAGGCTTCAGCTTTATCATGTCAAACAGAAGCCTGTCACTGAAGAGGACGCATGCATGAAAAGACAGAAGAGAGATCGTTTAGACAGAGCATTTTCAAAAGGATTTCAAGCCGGAGTAGGAGGGCGTTCTAAGGAGGTTTGTCCCCATTCGAATCTGGATTCACGGTCTCAATGGTTAGGTGGATGGCGTGAAGGTATTGACGGTCGTCTTAATGGCTTATTTAACAAGTAGTACTTAATAAGTAACAGTTAATAAAATGCCCTCGCGATGCAGATCGGAGGGCATTGAGCAACATGTTCAACGTATTTTGAGGTAACGTAGTTTTAACTAGAAAGTTGATGTATCACTGAAAATACCTACTTTTAAATCAGTTGCTGAGTATATTTGACGACCATCAACTTCCATAGTGGCATCTGCTATACCCATAACCAATTTACGGTGTATTTTACGTTTAATATTAAGCTTGTAAGTCACTTTCTTTGCATCAGGTAATACTTGGCCGGTAAATTTCACTTCACCCACACCTAATGCACGACCTTTACCTTCAGCGCCTTCCCAGCCTAGGAAGAAACCAACAAGTTGCCACATAGCATCCAAACCTAAACAACCAGGCATTACAGGATCACTAATAAAGTGGCAATCAAAAAACCATAGATCCGGTGTGATATCGAGTTCGGCAATAATTTCACCTTTACCAAATGCACCACCATCTTCATTAATGGTAATGATACGGTCAATCATCAACATATTGTCTACAGGTAAACGTGGTCTATTTGGGCCTAAAAGATTGCCATGACCACATGCGACAAGTTGCTCTTTAGTGAAACTATTAGCTTTTTCCATTTAAATCGATACCACTTAATTGACTGATAATACTAACAAGATAGCGAACACGTGTAAGCTAAACAACTCCGATCACTAAATAATGTGTAATCTAGCTAACAATTTAGCAAAAAAGTTCAGTTCCACGTCGTCATCATCTTGACCGGCTAATTTATCTAAACGTTGTTGTACTAATCCGTAAAGCGTGTCTGGTGCAAAGTCGTTATCTTCATTAGCGACTCCAGCAGGCATTTGCATCAGCAGTTCAACTGCTTGATCCATATGTTCAATTGCATGGATATGAAATAACCCTTTATCAATGGCTTCAATTACAGCAGGTTCAAGATTTAGCTGTAATACATTAGCCTTGGGCATAATAACACCTTGTTCACCCGTTAAACCGCGGCGTTGACATAAATTAAAGAAACCTTCAATTTTCTCATTTACACCACCAATCGCTTGTACATTGCCAAACTGATCTAATGCGCCTGTAACAGCTAAACTTTGGATAATGGGGTGTTCTGCTATTGCAGACATTAAACAACAATACTCGGCGAGTGAAGCACTATCACCATCAATTTCTTGGTAAGACTGTTCAAACACAATATTTGCATTTAAATGAAGAGGCGCATCACGACCAAAAATTCGGTACAAGCAAGCAGATAGGATCATCATGCCTTTTGCATGAATATTGCCCCCCAACTCTGATTTACGTTCAATATCTGCCACTTCGCCATCACCATAATGCACTGATGAGGTAATACGGGCAGGCTCACCATAGGTATAATCGCCTGTATCAATAACTGTAAGGGCATTAATTTGGCCTACCATAGCGCCTTTAGTTGGCAGATTGATGAAATTATCATCAAAACTTTGAGCTGAATATATTTCAGAGCTATTGTGGCGAAATTTTAATTTTTCCAGTGCTTTAGCTATTGCTGCAGCATTCAATGTAGCTTGACCTGAATACACTTTTGCTTGACCTAATAGTTGCCTAAACTCCAACATACTTAAACTTAAGCGTTGTTGATGCTCAACCAAACGAGAGCTATACCAAAATAATGGTAATAAGCTTGATGGTTCTAATTCAACAGATTCTGCTTGGGCAAGTACGTTCAACCATTGCACATAAGACGATTCAGGATGCTGCGTTAGATCAACTTCATTGCTCATTTCAGCTAGCAATGGAAAATGGCGATTAAAGTTTCGGTCTTCAACTCTAAGCTGGCTATACGATAAACCAGAGCCCACAAGAACAATCTTACAATTCAGTGGAATAGGGGTTAACTCATTATTGATACGATAAAAGCCATCGTGGATGATTTGCATCAACAAATCCCACAGGCTTTCACGCTGCCATAATGACGCTAAGCAAATAAACACGAAATGATTTTTCGCTAGTGCACCGGGTTTATAAACACTGGATTTATCCGTTTTAAGCATTCTGCCAAGTAAATCAGCACGGCGAATTGTCCCTTGTAAATAACAGGACAGTGATTCTTGTTTAGCAATAATGCCGACATGTTCAGGCGGGAGTGTTTGTTGCCACTTAAACTGAATGTCCGTATCTTCTTGCTGTTTTTTAGTTGCAACAAGGTAATGACTTGAATGCGTGTTAGCTTGAGTTACCAACGCATCAATAAATAGTGATCTATCTACCCCTAAAAAATCAGCAAGAAATAAATGTTGCGAATTTGTTTTGCTCATTAATTTGAATGTTTCAACCACTCGTTCTTGACCAAGTAGTATATGGCTTGGAAAAGAAACTGAAGTCGATGCATCAGGTAAATGATATTGAGGAGCGAGTTTGGCACTAGGCAGTAGCGTTGAATTCATATAGTGGTAATTTAGCTGCGACAACGGAAAATAATGAAATGATATTAGCATAAAGCACCACAAAAGCCTTAGCAGATTCAACTCTTCTAGGTTACCTGGATGTTGTTGAAGTGATTCAAGTCTATAAAAGAGTCGCCAATGCGTTTTGTGTTGATTAAAAAAGTCTCAATGATGACAGAAATATGAGCATGCTGATTAAATGCTATGCACTCAGGTGTTTTTTTTAACTTTATGGTTTACAAGCAAACGAGTTACTTATATTATTCAGCCCGTTCGGAGGGATGGCAGAGTGGTCGAATGCACCGGTCTTGAAAACCGGCAACGGTTTATCCCGTTCTAGGGTTCAAATCCCTATCCCTCCGCCACATTCAAATAAAAAGGCCTTATCGAAAGATAAGGCCTTTTTATTTGGGCGAAAGATAGGGCTCAGAACCCCCGTGTTCCTCTTTATAAAAGAAAGCTATCCCTCCTCAAGATTTAAGGCCAAATGCCAAACCGACAAAGATAAGGCCTTTTTAGTTGGTCGAAAGATAGGGCTCTGAACCCCGGGTTCCTCTTTATAAAAGAAAGCTATCCCTCCTCAAGATTCAAGACTAAATGCCAAACCGACAAAGATAAGGCCTTTTTATTGGGCGAAAGATAGGACTTTGAACTATAGGGTTCCTCTTTATACAAGAAAGCTATCCCTCCTCAAGATTCAAGACCAAATGCCAAACCGACAAATATAAGGCTTATTTATAGGGGCGCAAGATAGGATTTTGAGCCCCCAAGGCTCCTCTTTATTAAAAGCAAGCTATCCATCCTCATTAACAATTTTGAGCTTTACCTGCATTAAGTGAATATTGTGAGCATTTATACCGAAAACGACGACAAGGCACCACAAATTGCCAGCGCAGGCTGTGCGCTTAAGTATCCCCTCCAAAAAACACAACACATCCTCATATTTGATTGCTATCAAGTTTTTCAGCTGTGCTGAATTCCGTAGATGACCGATAAGCAACTAATTCAAAGCTAGTTTTTGGATGTGTCGATTGAAGTTGATGAGTTGAGTACATCGAGCAGAGCTACCGCCAAAGCAATGAAAATGAGCTATGTTAGTTGTTCAGAGGATGGGTGGCACAGTCTTGTTCTACCGTTTTTATTTCGGATATAGTGTAAAAATTTGAAGCTCTAATCTCATCCTGTTTGTCGTTTTATTAAAATGTTTTTTCGCTCATTAACTAAGTGATTTGCTTTGATACTTAATCAAGCTTACCTTATATTAAAGAATATCTGTTCGTTAAGACTGTTTTGGTATTGAAGTTAAAAAACAGTAATAAGTAGACTTTTGTGGTTCATTAAAAGGCAAAAGTTCTTATTTACAAAAGCTGGTTAAATCCATAACTTTTTCCCAAACAGTATAAAGGCCATGCACAAGAATACGATAAGCCAAGAGGTTAATGAGTTAGTTTTAGATGCGACTAATGTTGGCGTCTGGGATTGGCGTGTTGAAAATGATGGTCTTGTTTGTAATGAACGTTGGGCTGAGATTATAGGGTATACCTTATCGGAGTTAATGCCTGTTGATTACCAAACTTGGCTAGATGTATTACACCCAGATGATTTGCCTAAGGCAATTAAAAATTATGATTACCACTGTCAAGGCCAAAGCGAACTTTGTGAGTTAGAAGTTCGTTTGAAACACAAAAGCGGTCATTATGTTTGGGTATTGTCTACAGGCAAAGCTATTGCATGGGATGTTGAAGGCAAACCGACACGAATGATTGGCATGCACCAAGAAATAACCTTTCGTAAGAGGCAGGAAGAACTACTTGCAACCACAACCGAGTTATTGAGAGAATCTCAAGAGATAGGCAAGCTAGGTGGCTGGCAACTCAACTTGCATAACGGTGATTTGATTTGGACAGATGAAACTTACCGAATTTATGAAACAACTCCGCAAGAATATATTCCTACCGTTGAAATGGGGGTAAATTATTTATTACCCGATTCCAAAAAATTATTCCAAGAAGCGCTTGATGCTGCTATTCAACTTGGCGAAGAGTATGACTTAGAGCTTGAAACTTATACCACCAAAGGACAAAAGATTGACGTTAGAACGACCTGTCATGTCACATATGTCGATGGTGTTGCTGAAAAATTAAGTGGTATATTTCAAGATATTACCGACGAAAAAAATAATCAACGCAAACTTGAAAAAAGTAATCAGGTATTAAAAGAAGTAAATGAGAAGTTAAAGTTTGCAGTGAATTATGATCCACTTACACATTTGCCAAACAGAAATTTGTTAGCTGATCGAATGCAGCAAGCGCTTATCAAAGCCCAGCGTAATAGCAAACAAATAGCTATAGCCTTCTTAGACTTGGATGGCTTTAAAGAGGTAAATGATGCTTACGGTCATGATATAGGAGATGAGTTCCTTTGCCTTGTTGCAAATAGGTTTAAAACTGCAATACGAGAGGATGATACTCTTGCCAGGTTTGGTGGCGATGAGTTTGTTTTGATTCTTGATGATTTAGACAGTCATCATCAAGCAACAGAAATATTACAGCGAATACTTTCTTCAATTACAGAAATATTTATTATTGAAAATAAGCGCCTTTCTATAACTGTGAGTATTGGAGTGACGTTTTTCCCGCAGGATAATAGTCACGCAGATATACTTATTCGTCATGCTGATCAGGCTATGTATAGGGCTAAAGAGCAGGGAAAGAATTGCATTCATGAATTTGACTTTGAAAATGATGTAGCGATAAAACTCCAGTATCGAGAGTTAGAATACATAATCAATGGATTTAATAACAATGAGTTTTTGTTATTCTACCAACCAAAAATCAATATGGAAAGTAATGAAATCATAGGTTTAGAGGCCCTTATTCGTTGGCAACATCCGACAGAAGGTCTTTTGTCACCATTTCGCTTTTTGCCCTACATTGAAGAAGAACCTCTAGCAATTGAGTTAGGTAAATGGGTAATTGACCAGGCAATAAAGCAGCATAATGAATGGCGACGCTTAGGAATAGTTATACCTATCAGTGTCAATGTCAGTCCATTACAACTTCAGCATGAAGATTTCATTAAACAATTAAATGAAATCTTATTTCTCAACACTAGTTTTCAAGCGGGTCAGCTTGAATTTGAAATTTTAGAATCCAGTATTATTAAAGATACTCAGCACATCGCTGAGGTTATTAGTCAATGTAAACAGTTAGGGATACGTTTTTCGTTAGATGATTTTGGTACGGGGTTTTCATCTTTAAGCTATTTGAGAAAGTTAAAGACTGATGTTATAAAAATAGATCAATCTTTTGTCATTGACATGTTAGATGATATGGATGATCAAGCCATTGTAAAAAGTGTCATTGAATTATCGAAGACCTTCGGTCGTTCTGTTATAGCAGAGGGGGTTGAAACCCAAGAGCATGGTCGGCAATTACTTAAAATGGGATGTCAATTAGCACAAGGTTTCGGTATAGCAAGACCAATGCCAGCAAGTTCAATCCCCGAGTGGATTAATTTATGGAATGCGTCTCCTCGTTGGATTTGTAAATGAGCGTTATGAGTTAGTCTTTAGTGTATGTTGATCTTTGTGTGAAAGCATATGAAAGCTATTTTTCAACAACTGTAACCGTCATCAGCGCTTATAAAGTAGTAGGTTATCGATCTCATGTGTTCACCTAAAGTCATGTACGAGATAAGAATATCAACTCTATTTAGGTGGCCAAAATAACTATGCCACTACACTAACGCAAGTAGGTATTGTTAAGGTCTCGATATAAGGCTTTTATCGCATCTCTTAACCATTTTATTTTTGGATTTTGATTGTTTCGTTTATGCCAAATCATGGTGAAGGGGATCATTAGTTTATCTTGTAATGCTTTATCTACTGGAATAGGTAAACACACTAAATCTGGGTGTATATTACGACAGTAGTGCTGACAATATTGTGGTGCAGTGGTAATCATGTTGTGACCAGACTGAGCTGTCATAAACAAAGATTGTTCGAACGTGGCCATGGTTAATTCAATATTACGGCTTAAGCCCATTTCTATTAACACTTCATCTAATGCCCAGGTGTCAGACTTTTCCCATGTGATGTTAATTTGTGGATATTTTACAAAAGTATCAATATTCCAATCTTCTTTTAAGGCTGGGTGATCTTTATGTAAATACACTAAGGGGAGGTCGGTAAATAATACTTCGTAATTGATAAAGTAAGGTAAAAGTTTAATCGATTCTTTTGATCTTGGGTGGCTCTCTCGGCCAGTAAAACCTATGTCGACGTCTCCTCGAATGATCGCCTCAATTGAGTCATAGTCCCAGTTGTGAACTTTGACTTTAGCGTCTGGATACTGCTGAAATATTTGCTGTGTAAGCTGATTAAACATCGTCAGCAGCAATGGCGATTCCATGGCAAGATTAAAGCGCACACCGTTAGGGATCTCATCGCCGCGTTTGGCGAGTATTTGACTGCTTACTTGTAACCAGTCAGCAAGCTCTTGTTCCATACTGATGGCGAGTGACGTCGGGCTAAATCCATGAGGTGTTTTTATAAACAAAGGGTCGTCAAACCATTCTCGTAACTTGCTGAGAGATTTGCTCACCGTTGAAGGCGTCACGTTCAGTTTTTTTGCTGTTTTGGTGACGCTGAGCTCCTGTAGTAACAGTTGCAGAGTGATCAGCAAGTTTAGATCAAGGCGTGTTAATGATTTCTTCATTGGAAATACTCGGCAGTGGTGAAGGAATGAATAATATTAAAACAGCGCTGATAACACCACCCATTAGCAAGATTAATATCAGCATATTCAATGCACTTATACCAAGCAAGCCTAATAGCCAAATATACAAAGCTGAACTGCAAATTTGAGCCACTCCGAGCATAGAACTGGCGACACCCGCTCGATAACGATAGGGGCTAAGCGCTTGACTCATTACCACACCAAACCCAATTGAAAATCCTGCACAGATAAGACTAAAACCAAATAGGCTAATAATTTGGCTGTCGCCACTTAACTGGGTTAACCCGAGGATGGCTGCGGCAGCGACAAACAGTATTTGCGATACCAGCATTAAAGTACCTTGTTTGATATATGACAACGCCAGTGGCATAGCAAATGAGGTAAGCATACTAACAAGTGCCGTTAGTGCCATCGCAATTGAATACTCGCCGCGACTAAAGCCCATGGTATTCATGATCAGCATTGGCGATACATTTACAAACGTAAGAATTGCTGTGACTGCAATGGAACTGATGAGTAATCTACTTAAAAAGAATCGTTGGTAAAATGATTCTGCCGCTATTGTGGATTGGGTTATGGGATGGGTTGTCGATTGAGAGCTTGAATCGACGTTTAGCGCTAAATTATCCATTGAAGATTGGCGTGTAGTATTGGTTTCTTTTAAAACAAATACTGATATTAAACACACCATTCCGCCCATAGCCGCCATGGTGATGAACAGACTTGGCCATGGAAAGCTAAGCATGATCAAATGGCCAATCACCGGGGCGATAACGGGCATTATGCAGGTTATCCCATTGACCATAGATAATACTTTTGCTCTGCGTTTATCGTCCAACTTGTCACGCAAAATAGCAAAGGCGACCACGTAGCAACTGCCTGCGCCAATACCTTGTATAAAGCGGACGATTAAAAAAGATTGGCTGTTTTCTACTGTGCTGCCCATGAACGAAGCTAATGTAAAAATAATAGCGCCAGTAATTGCTATGGGTCGTCTGCCGATAACGTCTGATAATTTACCAGCAAATACCATCGTTGTGGCCATACCCGCTAAATACACAGAAAAAGCGATATGGAGTTGTGACTCACTTGCACCTAAGTCTTTGGCTATTTGTGGTAAACCAACCAAGTAAAGATCAATTGCAGTGGGGTAAAGCAGAACCAACGCAAAGCTACACAGTATAAATCTAGTCATAAAACCCTCACTTAATGTTGTAAGGATAATAGATTGAAAGGTTTGTAAGTACGAGTTGCCATTTTGACAACAGATATTTCTATTTACGACATTAGATTTGTAGGTAATACTCTGTAGGCTTAAATATGGGTTCAGCTGAGTCCGTTAATATATAGATGTATTAATGCTTAAATGATTAAGTTGAGCTAAGCAATTGACATAGTTAATTTGCTTTCTAACTTTGACTCATTATGCGATTTTCCTTTGATATAACTTAAAGGCGAATGTAACTAACCTTAACTCGGTATATCGACATTGAAAAGTAATAAGCACTGTTATCGTCACAGCATGAGCAGACCATTTAGTTAGAAGCCTAGCATTGACTCGTTGCGAGAGAGTTTGTCAATCTTACCTGTAACCAAGTAATTTCCACCAAAGTCCGCCGACAACACCCCAAATAGTTAAGTTAACAACACTCATAATAAAGCCCATTACCCACCCGTCTTCCATTGATACGTAACCGGAGCCAAAGATAATCACTGAAATCATCAAACTGACACCAAGCTGTTCAACCACGCCAGAAAACCAAGCGACTTCTCCAAGCTTATATATGAACGTTGCCATCATGACTAATGCTGAAAACCACCCCACGGCATCCCAAGCGGCTTTTTAACCTCATTAACATTCGTATATACAAAACTGCTGATTATTCATAATTTCTGCGTAGTTTCTGCACATTTCATTGTTAAGCTTTATCTTATATTTACACCTATGAGATATGACATGAATCCTTCAAATTTAAGTTCGCTTACTCTTGCCATCACCTTAGCATTAACCTTGGGGTTAACAGGCTGTGGCGGTTCTGAAGACAGCACCGATGTAACAGATGCAACCAGTTCAACCGATACTTCAACAGATACCGGCACCGATACGGGAACAGAAGATTTAGGCAGTGGCATTTTACATACTGCGTACTATGAGTTTGATGATAATAACGTCAATGTGGTGCTCAGCGGCACTAACGTCGTTATTGAAACCAATGGTATGCCAAACCATACATCGCCTTATTGGTCTGCTAGTAATGAACTGCATGTTGAACCCACCGTGACGTCTTACGCAAAAATGGCCCCCGGCTACATTGATGACTTTGTGGGGACTTACACATTAACGGTAGATAACAGCCCATCTCAAGTAACATCAACCTCTGCTACCGGTTTAGGGGCAATTGGTATTGCAGTGAGTGGGGCGGTTATTTATAACGATGAAGAAGGTCCTGGTATTCCACTTGACGGCGCTGCTGGCAGTCTTGATTTTAACGGGGCACATACAGGACCGCAAAGTTATCACTATCATTTAGAGCCTATCTCATTTTCTGAAGATGATTCCAATTTGATCGGAGTTATTGCCGATGGCTTTTTCTTGTATGGTCGTAAGTGTAACTCTACAGGCACTTACCCAACTGATTTAGACGCATCAGGCGGTCACACATCTATTACTCAGTTTGCTCAAGATGCTGAATACCATTATCACATTCAAAATGAGCTTTATTTAGGATCATATTACATCTTGTTCCCAGGCGATTACCAAGGAACAGCAAGTGCAATTCGCTAAATATGGGGCAATGTTATTCGTCATCATTTTTGGCGGGGTACTAATGTATGTGCAGCTATTTGCTGCACCAAGTGGGCCAGTTTTGAGTCAGCATATTAGTATCTCGCACATAACAGGTTTGAGGTTATACCACAAAGAGCCTTTTACCGGCGATGCGGTTACTTATTATCCTAATGGGAAAATGGCGAAATTAGCGCATTTTGAACAGGGATTACGAGACGGTTTTCTAAAGCAGTGGTTTGACAATGGCACCCTTGCGTTTGACTCCAAATATCGTGCTGGTGTGCTTGAGGGCACAACCAGAAGCTGGTGGAGTAATGGCAATATGCGCTCAGAGTCTATTTACCTGCAAGGTAAAGTGAACGGTGTATCCCTGCAGTGGTATGCAACGGGTGAATTGTTTAAAAAGATGAATTACGAAAATGGACTCGAAGTTGGACTGCAGCAAGCATGGCGTCGCAACGGTAAGCTTTATAGTAATTATCAATATATTAACGGCCGAGTATTTGGCCTTAAACGTGCAAATATGTGTGTAGGATTAGAAGATGAAAATGTTATTGAATCTGATTAGAGTATTCGCAGTGGTGTTCATTATGCCTGCAATGGCAGTACCGCATGGTGAGCAAGAACTGGCTGAACTACCTTATTATGGCAGTGCTGAATTTACCCCACATTGGTTTAAATCTGATAGCCCAGAGCTTGCTGATTTTCATCAAGTTCCAGAATTTAGCTTTACCGATCAACAGGGCGAATCAGTGACTCTGGATACGGTAAAAGATAAAATTTATGTGGCGAGTTTTTTCTTTACCAGTTGCCCAGGCATTTGCCCGCGCATGCGCTCACAATTGTCTAAAGTGCAAAGCGAGTTTTTGAACGATGATGATGTCATTATCATTTCTCACTCTATACAACCAGGTAACGATACGGTCGAAGTACTGCAGCAATATGCACAGAAGAATGGTATTGAAGCCCAAAAGTGGCATTTAGTGACTGGCGAACGAGAACAGATTTATGCATTAGCGCGCAATGCTTATTTTGCGAATGAAGACTTAGGTGAGTTTGTGAGTAATGAAGATTTTTTACATACCGAAAACTTAGTGTTAGTCGATAAAAACAGGCATATTCGCGGTATTTATAATGGCCTAAATAATACCTCAGTGACCAATTTAATTACTGATATGAAGTTACTCATGAGTACTCAGTAATGTAATACCATATCACTTTTTCTGCTAAGTATGTGCAGCACATGCTTAGCTGATAGTGATGTATTGTTTAATAGCTTTTCTCTTTGTATTATTTATTGCTTTCATTATTGTTATGTTGATGTTTAAGGCAAACCTTTAGGGTAAAAACTGACGCGTTTTTACCTCCAAAGATTTACATTGATAACATCAACTGAGCAGGTATTTCTACCTGCCAATAAGCCCTTACAAAATGAAAGTAGCGACTTTATCACTCAGATCGGTTGCACGGCCTTTGAGCATTTTTGCTTGGTCTAAATGAGTCATTGCAGATGAGGTTATCTCATCGGTGACATCTTTAATCGCCACTGTATTTTTAGTGATTTCGTTAGTGACTTGCGTTTGCTCTTCTGCTGCTATGGCTATTTGTCCCGCCATATCCGAAATCACATTTACTGCTTGAGTGATCTCTTCTAGAGCTTGCGCTGCAGCGTTAACATCATCAACACTATTATTCGCTAACGCTTTACTGCTATCCATCAAGCTAACGGCTTGTTTCGTCGTATTTTGCAACGTCTCAATGGTGGTGTAAATCTCAGCAGTAGAGTCTTGTGTTCGGCGCGATAGCACTCGAACTTCATCTGCAACTACGGCAAAGCCACGACCTTGCTCGCCAGCACGTGCTGCCTCAATGGCCGCATTTAATGCCAATAAATTAGTTTGTTCTGCAATTCCCTGAATAGTAGTAAGAATGCTAGAAATAGCTTGTGCATGTCGACTTAACTCGCCAATCACTGTGGTTGTTTCATCGATCTCTGATGCCAATGAATTAATGGTTGTACGAGTTTTATCAACCAACCCTTTCCCTTGGCTACTGCTTTGGGCTGATTGTTGCGCTGCCGCAGCGGTACTTTCAGCATTGGCTGCAATTTCATGGGTCGCGCTCGACATTTCAGTGACGGCAGTGGCCACCATTGCCACTTCCTGTTGCTGGCGTTGTAACTCTTCAACTGTTGTTTGATTGGTAAGCAAACTATGCTCTGCATCGACATCTAGTTCGGTCGCCAGTTGACGTATATGACTGATCAGCTGATGTTGACTACTCACAAAACGGTTAAAACTGTTTGCTAACATGCCTACTTCGTCTTGACTGTCGACTGTAATACGTTGAGTTAAGTCACCATTGCCGTCTGCTATGCGTGATAGGGCTTGTGATACTCGGCTTAATGGCCCAAGTAAAAGACTTAACAGCCATGAAATAGATAACACACTGATAATCAATACTAATAATGCTAATCCTAATTGAGTTAGCATTAAATTAGTCAGTGGAGCCTCTAATGTTTGCTTATCTAGTACAAAAACGAGTTGCCAATCTGTGTTTGGAATTTCTTCGCTCCATAACAGCTTGTCTCTGCCTTCAGTATCAAAATAGACTGGCGTCAATTGCTTTGTCTGGCGACTCAATTGAATTTTTTGGCTGTTTAATTGAGCGTCAATGTCGGTAATTTTACCCATTAACTTGCGTGAGTCTTTGTAAGCAATGACAGTACCGTCTTTATGCATCATGATGGCATAACCGTTAGCCGGTAGTGACATATCGTTGATGCTATCGACTAAACTGCTAATTGATACATCGCCACCGACTACCCCATTACGAGTCGGTTGTGCCATCGTCACCACTAATATATTAAAAGCGACATCAAGATAAGGTTTGGTAAGAATTGCTCTACGAGCTTGCTGCGATTGATGGTACCAAGGACGAGTTCTTGGATCGTAATTGGTACGGTCAATACTTGGATCAGAGTCGACCATTACGCCATTACTGTTACCGAAATAGGTCAGCTGAAAATCTCCGGATATTTGTGCCTGCTGCAATGCATTTAGCGTATCGCCTTCGACTTTAGTGGCTACAGAGGTGATAACTCGCTGTCGATCCGCTAACCATCCTTCAATTCGCAACGCTTGCTGCTTACCAAGTTGACTTACTTGATAGACACTACTTTTTAATAGTAAGTTTTTTTGGCTGGAATAGCTTTGCCACGATAAAAGTATAATGACAACCGTGAGAGCGAGTACAACCGATAATAATATCTTTTTCTTTAGTGAATATGAATTCATATGGAGTGCTACTACTGCTATTTTTTTGAATGGGAATACGTATATAAATACAACTACTTTCAGCTGAACTTAGAGTATGAGTGAGGATAGAAAGAGCACCTCAATATGTGATTATTTTCTCATACATCATAAAAAAACAAAATGATAATCAAAGTTTTACGCAGTGTAGTCACTGTGACGATATCGGTTTGTTATATTAATTGATTAAGAATGTTTACTAATGATTAAGTTATTATTCAATGTAATTAAGTGTGTGTAAAAATTAACAGTAGTGATGCTTTTTGTTTTTAAAGTGTTTGGGTTTGGTTTTTATTGTAAAGCCTAATTAAGGTGTACATATTTAATGAAAGGCAAAATGAAATGACACAATGATTTTTTACACTTCAATATTGATTACATCGTTATGTTTACCAAACTAGAACCGATTTATTATTAAATTCACTCACAGCGATATTTTTGGATTATTAGTACTCATCAACGTATTATCGCAACGGTTATTTAGCGATTTTACTGTATTAGATTAAAAATGATTTGTTTGGTTTTAGTGGCTAATGCAACTTAAACCGTAATGCTGGTTTATTCGTTTCGAGGTTTGTTTTCTAGCTGACTTAAATGCTGCTTAATAAGCTTTATCATTGCTTGAGCCGCAAATGATAAATGTTTCTGTTTACGCCAAAACAATGATAACTCCCAGCGTAAATCTTCACTGGCTAAAGGAATATTAACAACCGCATCGACCCGGTATCGTTCAGCAATAATTTTGGGCAATATCATTACTCCAGAGCCTGCCGCTACCAGTGCAATACCAAAGTCAGCATGACTGACTCGAGTGATATTTTTGGGTTTAAATCCCGCTTTGGCACAAGCTTCAAGTACTAGCTCATATAAGGCATATTCTGGTTCAAACATCACTTGTGCCAATTGCTCAAGCTCGCTTAACTGTAACGTTTCTTTACACGCGAGCTTATGTCCTGCGGGCAATACAACCACCATTGACTCATTGCGAATGCGAATACCACAAAACTCATCATCGAAATCAATAATCCCTGTCGCTAGTTCTATTTCATCTTTGTGTAAGGCAGCCGTTTGCTCTATACCGCCGCGCACCAATAATTGCAGCTCAATACTAGGATATTGTTGTCTAAATTGAGCTATCACAGGAGCAAATAACTCTGCACTGCCTAATGGGGCTAACCCCAATTTTAGTGATCCACCATTTAAATTTCGTAAACTGTCGAGTTCAGCCATCATAAGTTGACGGCCTTCCATTAACTTTGATGCATGGTGATAAACCACTTTCCCAGCTTCAGTTAGCCTGATTTGCGAGCCACGCTTGCCGCGTTCTAGCAATATCATATCAAGCTCGTCTTCCAGCAAGCGTATCGCTTTTGATAGCGCTGGTTGAGTCACAAATGCCGAATGACAAGCTTTGGCGAAGCCGCCAGCCTTAACAACCTCAGTGAAATAGTGCAGTGCTTTAAGATCCAATTTCATAACCAAAAGTGATGTAATCAATCATTAATATTCATTTTTTTTATCAATTAAGCAAGGGTAAACTGCGCATATCAACTAAATAACCATTGCGTGAAACTAAATGTTATCTCTATTCACTGGTCATAGTGCCTTTTTAAAGTGCAAAACAACCTTAATCATCCAAGTCAGCGGCCTATGTTTCTTTGCTTGGTTGTGTCAGTGGGTTGCTTATTCTGTTCATTCGATTATTCCAGGAAGCGTGATTGGCCTCGGCGTATTGTTGATATTATTGTCTTGCCGATGGATCCCTGAGAAAGTCGTCAAACAAGGTTCGAGCTGGTTAATTGGCGATTTATTGTTATTTTTTATTCCTCCAGTTGTTGCCATTACAAAATATGAGTCATTGCTAGAAAGTTATGGTGCAGAGTTGATTGTTTGCATGTTATTGGCCAGTGCCAGCGTGTTAGTTGGAACCGCTTTTATCGTTGATAAGTTATTTAAATTTGAACGTAAACAACGCCTAAACAGCATTTCGTTGCAGCGTTCACTGCTTAAATAAAAACGTCTTAACATTAGATAAAATGGATACACCAAATGAATGGTTCATTATTAGGCATTTTCTGTTTATTACTTACCTTGGCAGGATATTACATCAGCAAGCGGCTTTATTTACGCCAACAACGTATTTGGTTTGCCCCTATTATCTTGGCGCCAACTATCATTTTGTCGACTGTGATTATATTTCAAATTCCATTAGTCGACTACTTTCAGTTTACTCATTGGCTACCTGCTTTGCTCGCCCCAGCCACTATTGCATTTGCGGTACCCATTTATCGAGAACGGGCACTCATTAAACGTTATCCGTTAACCATAAGTGTTGGCGTATTATCTGGATTATGTTTGGGTGTTGGATCTTCATGGTTGATTATCCATTTCACCAATATGCCGTCAGAGCTGTCTCACAGTTTAATTGTTAGATCGGTATCAACCCCGTTTGCTATTGAAGCAACAGGTGCATTTGGCGGCATACCTGAATTAACCGCAATGTTGGTATTGGTAACAGGTATTATGGGAATGTTGATTTGTGAGCCCCTTTTTAAAGCCGCCAACATAAAAAGCAGTTTAGCGAGGGGGATTTCTCTCGGTGCGTCGGCACACGGTGCTGGAGCAGCTAAAGCAAATCAAATGGGGCGGGAGGAAGGTGTTATTGCTAGCTTAACCATGATTTTTACTGGTATTGCCATGGTTATCACTGCGCCTTTATTTGCGTTACTGTTTAATTAATCTCATATCTGCTTCGACAAATTTTTACGCGATAAAGACTCTACCTTTCGATACAAATGTAGAGTCTTTGTTCACTCGTGATAGTGTTGGAGTGCAATTTTATATACATTATGGCGCAATGTTGATGTTATTAGCATCTTCAAAAACGAATCAAATCGCTAGATGAACCTACTCAGATGGTTGCTTTTATTACCTATGCTGGTGAGTTAATTGCCCATGTTAATCAGTCGATATCGTCCGCAATAAGAACACTAAAACCCACACTTTGGCATGATGATATGGCCTCAGATGTAAGGTTGCGCTTTATTATTTGTAAGTGGTACTCCTAACCGCAAACTCGCTATTACTCCATCTTACTTATTAGTCCGTGTTCATATTGGACTATATCGTCTTACTAGCACCTGTCACTCCTGCCAAGTGAGTTTTCTGCCAACGCATCCGTTGTCCGCAATCCTGTATATCTATGTGCTCCCACTAGAATCTATATTGCGTTAGAAACACTGTTTGTTATGCAAACTAAAAGCCAACTAAATTCAAGCATGTCTGAAAGAACAGTGGCAATTTTCAACATGAGATCACGCGCTCATATTCAGCACATTCAGATTGGCGTGTAAATTTATTACTGTATTCTCGTTTTGTAATTACTATTTTTTTAAACAAAATAACGATTTTGCTATATCAAATAGTGCATTTATTTTTGACGATGCATTGCGCTTTCCAATTGACTAAAAGAAGTATTCAATGAAAAGTATAAATTCTCTCACAACAGCCTCAGTGTTGTTACTTATTTGCAGTAGTTCAGTACAAGCCGACAATTTCTCCGCGGATAACTATTTGTTCGGTGATATTGGTGGTATTCGTAGCCAGATTCATAATGCCGGTATCGACGTTAGCTTAGGTTATACCTTCGAAACCGGAGGTAACTTAACAGGTGGACAACATCATGCCACTAGTTATGCCGATCAAACCGTTCTTGGTGTTAACTTCGATCTTGAAAAATTATTAGACTTGTCCGATGCCAACTTCCACTTTGCACTGACCAATAGAGGTGGGCAAAGCCAGAATATTAATGATAAAGCTGAAATCGGCCAGTTAATGCAATCAATAGAAGTGTTTGGCCGCGGTAGGGTGACCCGTATTTCTGAGTTTTATTATGAGCAAAAACTGCTTAGTGACGACCTCAATATTAAGTTAGGCCGTATGAATGTTGGTGCTGAATTTGGCGCTTTCCAATGCGAATTTGCTTATCTTGGATTCTGTGGTTCCCAATTCGGTAATGTTAATTCTACGGTTTACAACTGGCCTATTAGCCAATGGGCGGGTGTTGTCAAGTATCAGCTAGCGCCAGAATGGTATGTAAAGACCGGGGTTTACCAAATGAACCCAAGCTGGCTTAAAAATAGTCAGAATCTTAATTTAGGCAGTCCTCATGGCACTCTGGGAATGACGATTCCTGTAGAGCTTGCTTGGATGCCTAACCTCAATGAATTACCCGGTACTTATAAACTGGGTTATTGGCATGATACCGTTGGCGGTGATGATCTTTACTACAATCAAGATGGTAACCCCTTGATTATTGATGGTGGTAAAGCACGTCATCATGACAGTAAAGATGGCGCTTATTTTGTTGCAGAGCAACAGGTTACTGCTGTAGATGGTGATTCTTCCCGCGGTGTTAGTGTGTTCCTTATGGGGACGTTAAACGATCAAGATATCACTAGTGTTGATAAATCATTGGCATTAGGCGTGAGCTATCAAGGTCCATTTGCTGCTCGTCCGACAGATAAATGGGGCTTAGCCGCTAAATACCTGCATGTGAATGATAGCTTGGCTGATAGCGCCCAACTTTATAATGACAGTAATGCTCTTTATATGCCTATTCAGGAAACAGAGACGGTCATTGCTAGCTATTACAAATTTCAAGTGACTAAGTATTCTGCTATTCGTCCTGAAATTCAGTACATACATAATCCAGGTGGTATCAGCGAGAATAATGATGCATGGGTTGTCACTCTCAAAGGCGATATTGCATTTTAACTAAAGCTGAAATACAACATGCACTCTAAAATAACTTAAATTAACGCTAATATAAGTAGACAGTTTTACTACATGTTTTAGATTCGATTATAGGTGAATAAACCTCAGGCTAAATACAGAGGAAACTTTTTTCAATCTGTACTGGTGATTGTTAACGTTTTGGGATATTGGTAACAATTAAGTAATTTTGTTACCAATATCATATCTTGAAGATCTGGTTGGGACATCACATCTTACCTTTGGTAAGTTAGTGCCAGATCACTAAGGTATTCACCTAAATAGTATCGTTGTCCCTACGCATTAAGGAGTGGTAATCGTTGGTCTCCTTAAAGACGTTCATTTAGTTGTGCTAATAGTCAGATTGATAAGGGAGTAGTGGGTAATAATGTAAGCAGCAGCTTTTCATTTTTACTATTTTCACTGCAAAAAATAAAAATACATTAATATTATGCAGTTAAGTGTTTAATTCGGAGTTCCAATGAATAAAAAAACTTCAACCACAATTCAGTTGCTGGCCCCTTTTACGGGGGTGTGCTGTCCACTGAGTCAGGTTCCTGATGCCGCATTTTCCCAAAAGATGGTGGGTGATGGATTAGCGATAGACCCTACTGAAAACATTCTTCACGCTCCATGTGACGCCACCGTTACTCAAATACATCCTTCTAAGCATGCCGTGACTTTATTAACGGCGACAGGCATCGAAATCCTGCTTCATATAGGTGTAGATACCGTTAAGTTGAAAGGCGAAGGATTTACGGCATTAGTGAAAGTGGGTGATGCAGTAAAAGCTAAAACGCCACTGATTGAGCTGGATTTAGATAAAGTGGGCTGCGGTGTAAAAAGTTTGCGTACCGTCATACTGCTCACGGATATGAGCAGAATTATTACGTTAACACCAACGACTGAACAATTTGTCAACGCGGGCGATCTGTTATTTAGTGCTGAGGTATCAGCGGCAACTCGTGCTGTAATAAAGTCAGATGACATGGTTAGCTCTGAGCCAATAGTGGTTATTAATCCAACCGGTATTCATGCTCGACCTGCTGCTGCCATTGTCACTGCGATTAAAGCATTTGACTGTGACGTGATGATTGATAAAGCTGGCAAGCAAGCAAATGCTCGTAGTGTGGTTGGTCTTATGGGGTTAGACATCGCTTTTGGTGAGCAGATTGTAATTCTCGCTAAAGGTAAAGATCAGCAAGCAGCAATAGCAGCATTATCAGAGGCGATAAGCACAGGTTTAGGTGAAGAGGGCGCCGATGCTTCACTTGTGACTAAGAATGTTGAAAGCGACTTCGATCCTTTTTCCGAACCATCACTACTACTACAAACGAGCCAAGATCCACGTCAGCTTATTGGTGTGGAAGCATCTCCCGGTCAAGTTAAAGGGCGTTTATATGTGATTAAAGCTGAAGTGCCTAAGTTTGACACTTTTGCCGACGATGCGCAGATTGAACAGCAAACTTTAGACGATGCAATGAAGGTGGCTAATCAAACCTTAGTCGAACTGGTTGAAGAGCTGCATAACAAGGATATGGGGCAAAAAGCCGATATTTTTGTGGCCCACCAAGAGCTAATGTCAGACCCTGATTTGTACGATGACTGTATTATTGAATTACAGCAAGGTAAGTCGGCTCCTTATGCCTGGAGTAAGAGTATTTGTCGCCAAGCGGACAAACTTGCTGGAATGGACAACCCATTACTCGCAGGACGAGCAACAGACCTTATCGACGTTGGTAATCGAGTTTCACGTATTATGGCGGGATTGTCTCAAGATACTATTCCGGCTGAACTCCCTGAAAATACCATTTTAGTCGCCAAAGATTTAACCCCTTCAGATACTGCCAAATTAAACCCCGCATTTGTTAAAGGCATTTGCACCACTTTAGGAGGGGCATCGAGCCACAGTGCTATTTTAGCTAGAGCAATGGGTATTGCTGCTATGGCTGGTGTTGAAGCTAAGATCATGACCTTGCACGGTACTGAGGTGTTACTCGATACAGCAAAAGGTTATCTATTATTGTCGCCAACTGAAGCTGAAATGGCGCAACTTGATGTGATTAAAAATGCCGCTGAGCAGCAGAAAGCCTTGGCTTTCGCGCACAAAGATGAGACAGCCGTTACCTTAGATGGAGTGCGATTTGAAATTGCCGGCAATATCGCTAAAGTCAGTGATGCCCAGAAATTAGTTGAAATGGGAGGCGAAGCGGTTGGTTTATTGCGTTCAGAATTCCTTTATCAAGACCAATCAGTTGCACCTTCAGAGGATGATCAGGAACAAGTCTATCGTGCGGTACTGCAAACGTTAGGACAGCGTCCTTTAGTTGTACGTACGTTAGATGTAGGAGGAGATAAGCCGTTAGCCTATTTACCTTTGCCTAAAGAAGATAATCCATTCCTCGGTGAACGTGGTATCCGTGTTGGTTTAGATAAGCCTGCAGTATTACGACAACAAGTTCGCGCACTATTGAAAGCGGCTGATGCAGGAAACTTACGCATTATGTTCCCTATGGTAGCGTCTTTGTTTGAGCTTAAGTTGGCCAAACAAGTCGTTAAAGAAGAAGCCGAAAAACTGGCTATCGATATTAGTGGGATCCAAATTGGCATCATGATTGAAGTGCCATCGGCTGCCGTAATGGCAGATGTGTTGGCCGAACATGTCGACTTTTTCTCCATTGGTACTAATGATTTGACTCAATATACCTTAGCGATTGATCGTGGACACCCTAAGTTAGCCGCCATTGCTGATGGATTGCATCCTGCTGTATTACGCCTGATCGATATGACGGTTAAGGCCGCGCATGCCAAAGGTAAATGGGCTGGCATTTGTGGTGGATTGGCCGGCGAAAAAGATGCTGTGCCAATTTTGGTCGGCTTAGGTATTGATGAACTGTCTGTGAGTGTGCCTTCAATTCCAGAAGTGAAGCATCAAGTGCGTCATTTAAATCAGCAAGCGTGTCAGCTTATCGCTGCTAAAGCGATGAGCTGTGCAGATGCCAAAGATGTTCGAGCATTAATGCGAGATCCTAATACGTTACTTGCCGTTAAAGGCGATATTGAAAAACGTTGATCACTTGGTAATCTATTAAAATTTCTAAGGTTGTATTATGACATCTAAAACAATAACAGCAGCTAAACCGAAGAAGGCTATGATGAGTGGCGCATTTTCGGTTTTACAAAAAGTGGGCAAATCGGTCATGTTGCCGGTTTCCGTATTACCCGTAGCGGGTATCTTATTAGGCGTTGGGAGCGCGGGTTTTAGTGTGCTCCCCGATATCGTCAATGTGTTAATGGTACAAGCGGGCGAAGCCATTTTTAGCAATATGGGATTGCTATTCGCGATAGGTATCGCGTTAGGATTTGCTAAAAATGATGGTGTGGCTGCTATGGCGGCCTTAGTGGGATATGCCATCATGGTTAAAACCATCGGCGTACTTGAACCGGGCACTGATGTGGGCGTGTTTGGCGGTATGATTGCCGGTGCTATTGCTGCAGCGACCTTTAACCGTTTCTTTAAAATTCAATTACCTTCATATCTCGGATTCTTCTCAGGTAAACGAAGTGTGCCTATTATTACTGGTTTTGGAGCGATTTTTGCGGGAGTCATCTTATCGTTCATTTGGCCTCCGATAGGCAATGCTATTGCTGCATTTTCCCATTGGGCGGCATATCAAAACCCAACATTAGCCTTTGGTATTTATGGTGTGGTTGAGCGTTCGTTAATTCCAGCCGGTTTACACCATGTATGGAATGTGCCTTTTTTCTTCGAAGCGGGCAATTGTGTTGACAGTTTAGGTAAACCTGCAACAGGTGTATTGACGTGTTATTTACAAGCGGACGATGCGAGTCGAGCTGCGGGTAATGGCTTCGGTCAACTTGCAGGAGGCTATTTGTTTAAAATGTTTGGTTTACCTGCAGCTGCAATGGCGATTTGGCATACTGCGCGTCCAGAAAATCGTGTCATGGTCGGTAGTATCATGATTTCGGCAGCGTTAACTGCATTCTTAACCGGAATTACTGAACCTATCGAGTTTGCATTTTTATTTGCTGCACCTTTACTTTATGTTGTACACGCGCTGATGGCTGGTTTTGCTTATGTGCTTGTCAATATGCTGGGTGTGGTTCATGGAACCTCTTTCTCTCATGGCTTAATCGATTTTCTTGTTCTTTCGGGGAATTCGCAAAAAATCTGGCTACTGGTAGTGCTAGGTCTCATTTATGCGGCGTTGTATTACGTAGTGTTCAGATTCTTAATTTTGAAGTTCGACTTGAAAACGCCAGGGCGGATGGATGTCGAATTAGAGATCGTTTCATCAGAAGGGACAGAAAGAGCGCGTAACTTTATCGAAGCCTTCGGCGGACCAGAGAATCTGGTCAATGTGGATTCTTGTATTACCCGCTTACGGATGGATGTGCGCGATACCAGTAAAGTGGATCAGGCTAGATTGAAGCAGTTAGGCGCCAGTGGCGTATTGATTTCGGGGAATGCAGTACAAGCCATTGTCGGGACTATCGCCGAAGTGTCACGTACCGAAATTGATGAAATGCTCGCGTCGGGTGGTTATCTTGCAGCTACTCCCGCGCCAGTGATAGCAACGGCAACGGTTAGCATTTCAGCAAAAGACCGCGAGCAAGCTCAAGCCATCCTGCCACTATTGGGTGACGTGAGTTCATGTCGTGCTATTGCTGATAATCGTTTACGCTTAGAAGTGAAAGATGCCAGTCTATTAGACAGTACCGCCCTTCAAGCCCATGGCATTGAAGCTATGTTGGTTTTAAATCCGAACTTGGTTCATTTAATTTTTAGTATGAATACAGCAGGACTAGCCAGCGTGTTAAATGAGACTTTTGCCGACTGAAGCTGTTAAGAGGTGATGCAGTCAGATATATGAGTATTACAATATAGGATGACAGTATTTACCACATGCTGAATAGCCAGCAATTGAAGTCGAAAAGGCTTTTTAGGAAAGTGTCCTGTTAGCGTAGAACAGAAAAAGCCTCATCAGAAATGATGAGGCTTTTTAATGATTTTAATATGTTCATCATTTTGTGCCTAAAGTTGATGCTTATAAGGTCTCGATTCATCCTCGACATAATGAAAAAACTTAAGTATATGTTTTTATGTTAGTTAAGTTTTGTTTTCATTTTCATCTTTTGTTGTCGAAAATAAATCTTGGTGATAGTGTTCTTTGTTGTCAACTAAAAATACTCATATTTGCAACAATTTGATTCACTAATCACTAATAATTTAAAATCAAAAAAAGATAAGGATATACAGTGAAATTACATAGGATTGTAACATTAACCACATTACTGGGTTTAACAGCATGTGGTGGTGGAAATGACAGTAGCTCAGATCAAGCCCCATTGACACCGCCTCCGCCGGAAAATATTATTCCGGTTGCTAACATTGCCTCTCTTTCATCAGTAATTTCTTTGACCGAAGTACAATTAAATGGCAGTGCCAGCGTGGATTCCGATGGCCAAATCCAAAGCTATCAATGGCTACAAATTGACAATGGCGCGCCCACGGTTGCGCTTTCTGATGCTACGCAATCTGTAACAGGCTTTATTGCACCTGAAGTACAACAAGATACCGAATTTAGTTTCCAACTGACTGTTACCGATAATGAAGGTGCAACAAACAGCGTTGAAACCCGACTAACTGTATTACCTATCCCTTTACAACAAGGGCATCAGGGGAGAGTGATTGATGGGTATTTAATGGGTGCTACGGTATGGTTAGATATTAACAATAACGGTGTGTTTGATGAAGATGAGCCAAATGATGTCACCGATGCCGGCGGAGAGTATTCGTTGAAATATAATGCCGAGCAACAAGTTTGTGCCACTTTAGTACCGGTAAGAGTAGATGTTCCTGTTGGCGCAATTGATGAAACCGAAGGCGTGGTTACCTCTGCTTATCAACTTATTTATCCTCCGCTTTATGGACAGTTTAATCCTGAACAAGCCGCATATATTACGCCATTAACGTCGGCAGTTTGGGACATGTTATCTTCATCTCCTACGGTTAACAGTACAAACGCAATGGATAGAAATGCCGAGGTTCTTCAAGCTAGTTGTCAACAGCTCATTGACAATCCTCAAAGCCAACTGAATTATGCTTCGCTTATTAATGAAGCCATTGATGATTTTACTCGAAAATCTAACATATCGATTGATGATCTATTCAGCGACTTTATTGAAAATGGGAATCAAGCATTGCAACAGACGGCGCGCCGTTATGTGACGGGGTTAAGCTTAAGTTTGAAGAAGAAAGCTGAACTGTTAACTAATGATGCCTACAAGGACGCGAGTTATATCCGAGTTATTCATTATCTAGATAAAGCACCTGCAGCAGAACAGCTTACTGAAAATGTCTGGTACCGAGATATCGTTGTTTTCTACCCTGACGATAGTCAATTTTTCTCAGAGTCGGCAAGAATGATAAGCGATGATAATGGCGACGTAACTGATGCCGTTCTATATGTCTATTATCGCCGTCATAATAACGCATTTTCATGGGGTGATAATGGCAGGTACATCGCTAGTTATGATGAGCGAAATACCGCTAATGGCCAGTTAGAGACTTGTTTTAATAACGAAAGTATTATGGTTACTCATGACGTCGAACTCGTACCGGTACAATTTACACTAAGCAATACCTACTCAACAGATACTGGTGAGTGTCAATTCACGGCCGATATTTTTACTCAAGCTTATGAGCGTGTTTATTACGTTGATTATAGCGAAAACAATATTAATTATCTTATGCAGTTTTCACAATTTAAAACTAATGGGGCGTTTGCAACGCTTAATGATTGGGTTAATTTACAAGACCGTTCTGCAGAATATTCAACCACAGAGTTAGTCACTTTATTAACTGATTATGGTTATACATTTACAGATGATACTGGTTTACAGGATGCTGACTTTAGCTGGTACAAACGTAAAACTGACGACTCTCAAGAACATAGGGTAACCACCGAGAAAAACTATGATGCAAGTACTGGGATGATTAGTTGGACCCAGTTAACTGAGCAAAGTAATAATACTAATATTAAGCAGTGCAGTAAGGATGGTATTACTTGGGGAGCATGTACGTAGCAATCATTTTGCTAATGCATTAATCAGATTTTGAAGCCCTTACATCAATAAAGATGTAAGGGCTTTATTATTTGCCGTTGGTGCAATTTTTTTGTATATATGTCAGTGCTATAAACTTGTGACAGTATATTTATGCCGTTGCTTTTGGCGTTATTGGTAGCTGATTTTAAATTTATTATTATCATATTGTTTTTATTGTATTCAGCACTTGGGCGTACCCGCTCTATGCTGCTGTGTATTGAAATACAATCACTCACAATCGTGACGTTTACTCCACTTTTAGAGTTAAGGCTCAAAACATCTGTTTTAGTGGTAAATATTGATGTTACTATTTATTGGGCGCTTGTTCGGTAAAGGGTAGGTAAATTGCGTGAAAATCAATGCAAGATGATTCAAACGTAACCCTAATCAGGTGTATAATTTACTATCATTCCGCCAAAAGTATTGTCGATGATAAGCTACATAATTGCTGATCTACCTGCAAATGTCGTTTAAAGAAGGATTTATTTGATGTGGTTACAACGAGAGATGACACTTAATCCGAAGCAGCGTGGATTTCATTTAATTACTGATGAAGTGATAGCGCGGCTGCCAGAGCTAAGAGGTATCAATGTTGGCTTATTGCATGTATTTATTCAGCATACTTCTGCATCGCTTGCGATAAACGAAAATGCTGATCCTACGGTCCGTGGTGATTTGGAGCGACATTTTAATGTACTTGCACCAGAAGGTGCACCATACTTTCAGCATACTTATGAAGGCGCGGATGATATGCCTGCTCATATCAAGTCGACCTTGATTGGTTCTAGCCAGTCTATTCCGATTACCAATGGACGTTTGAACTTGGGTATTTGGCAAGGTTTATATTTATGTGAACATCGCGACCATACTTCGGCGCGTACTATTATTATCACCTTGCAAGGTGAATGATTTAAAATGGTTAAATTGCAATGCTAAGGTAACAAAGCTGCCTGTTTTATGTTCGCTCTTCACGTTAATAATTTACTTTGCTTGTGTCAGTAAATGTAAAGATGCTAAATTCAAGCAGATAAATGAGATGTGTGAAAATATGCAATGTTACCAGTATTTTTTTTGCGATAAGATTTTGCATATAAATGTTTTGTATATAAAAACGGCCCTAAAATTCAAAATGAATTACGCATAATAATAGGTGGGTTTACGTGATATCTGTATATTTGGTTGACGACCATGAACTCGTGAGAACGGGTATTCGTCGCATTTTGGAAGATGAACGCGGTATTAAAGTCATCGGTGAAGCACCTGATGGAGAAACAGCCGTACAGTGGTCTCGACAGAATGAAGCTGATGTTATTTTAATGGACATGAATATGCCTGGTATGGGGGGATTAGAAGCCACCCGTAAGATTTTACGCTATCAGCCAGACGCTAAAATTATTGTGTTAACCGTACAAACAGAAGACCCTTTTCCGACCAAAGTGATGCAGGCTGGTGCTTCTGGTTACTTAACTAAAGGTTCCACATCACCAGAAGTATTACGAGCCATTACTCAAGTGGCTCGTGGTCAACGTTATTTGTCGCCAGAAATTGCGCAACAAATGGCGCTAAGCCAATTTAACCACTCTGACGAGAATCCATTTAGCAGTTTGTCTGAACGTGAATTGCAAATCATGATGATGATAACCAATGGTGAAAAGGTTAATGATATTTCTGAAAAATTAAATTTAAGCCCTAAAACCGTCAACAGTTATCGTTATCGACTATTTGCGAAACTGGGGATCGGCGGTGACGTTGAGTTGACCCGTTTAGCTATCCGTTACAAAATGCTCGATACAGGTTCATTCTAGTCAGGAATAATGTATTCCTCGCAACGCATTAAGTAGCTTTAATCATGCCAAGTGGTTTTAACGCCAAATCCTTTTTAAAAAATGTTACCTCAGCACCTGGTGTTTATCGAATGTACGATAAGCACCAACAGGTTATTTATGTTGGTAAAGCTAAAGATCTCAAAAAACGTTTAAGCTCGTATTTTAGAGTTAACATCGCCAATGTTAAAACTCAGGCGCTAGTTTCGCATATCGATCATATTGATGTGACCGTTACGCATAGCGAAACTGACGCGTTATTACTCGAAAATGATTACATCAAACAGTACATGCCCAAATACAACGTGCTACTGCGTGATGATAAATCTTATCCATATATTCTGTTGAGCGGCCATAAGCACCCTCGGCTTGCTTATCATCGTGGGCCCAAACGTGAAAAAGGCCATTATTTTGGCCCATATCCTAATGGTGGCGCAGTACGTGAAAGTTTGCATTTAATGCAAAAGCTGTTTCCAATCCGTCAATGCGATGACTTATATTATAAATCCAGATCTCGCCCTTGTTTACAGTATCAATTAGATCGTTGCAGTGCGCCTTGCGTGGGGATTGTCAGTGATGATGAATACAGCGAACAGGTCAAATTAGCCGGTTTATTTTTACGCGGAAAAGATAAACAAGTCATATCACAGCTGGTGGCCAAAATGGAAACCGCTGCAATTGATATGGAATACGAGCGAGCTGCGCAGTATCGTGACCAAATTACCGCATTAAGGCGCGTAGCAGAGCAGCAGGAAGTGTCAAATCATAAAGGTGATATGGATGTCATCGGCGTCGATTACGCCTCTGGTATTGCCTGTTTTCATCTACTGTTTATTCGTGATGGTAAAATTTTTGGCAGTCGCAGCTATTATCCTTCCGTACCAGCAGAAACTGAAATTGAAGAAGTGTTGTCATCATTCTTGGGCCAGTTTTACCTAAATGCCGATATTCAGCGCACGATTCCAAAAGAAGTCATCCTCAGTCATCACTTTGACGGTATAACAGAATTACAAGCGTCGATAGAACACGCATTAGATAAAAAGTTTGAGTTAAAAACGCAAGTAAGAGGCGACAGAGCAAATTTTTTACGCCTTGCCATGACCAATGCCAGTAATGCCGTCGCTACTAAGTTATCGCATAAAAATACCGTAGAACAACGCTTTCAATTACTTGAAGAAGCACTTGAGCTTAATGAACCGATTAAGCGGATGGAATGCTTTGATATTAGTCACACCATGGGCGAAAGCACAGTCGCATCGTGTGTGGTGTTCAATCGTGAAGGGCCACATAAAGCTGATTATCGCCGTTACAACATTACCGGTATTACTGGTGGTGATGATTATGCCGCGATGGAACAAGCTATAAGCCGTCGATTTGATAAAATCGATAACAATGGCAAAGTACCTGATTTAGTCTTCATTGATGGCGGTATTGGCCAGTTAAGAGTGGCGCAAACAATTGTCGATGAAAAGTGTGTCAACATTGATCATCCGCCATTGCTCATTTGCGTAACTAAAGGTGAAGGCCGTAAAGCAGGGCTCGAAACGTTTACCGTTGGTGGTAGTGAGCAAACGTTCGAGGTTGCCAGTGACTCACCTGCATTTCATTTGATGTTACACATTCGCGATGAGTCACATCGCTTTGCGATTACCGGACACCGTAATAAACGTCAAAAAACTCGCAATACTTCTACCCTAGAATCCATCGCAGGTGTGGGCCCTAAAAGACGTAAAGCTTTGTTGCAACATTTAGGCGGAATTCAAGAAGTGAAGGGCGCTAGCGTGGCTGAATTGACAAAAGTACCCGGAATTAGCTTAGAAATGGCACAAACAATTCATGATGCATTGCGAGGGGGCTAAAATTAAGGCAAGATTGGCGCTGCTTCTGACAAATTGGTCTTTTTATGCCGTTTAACTTACCTATTGCACTGACATTATTCCGTATTGCTTTGTTACCCGTATTTATAGCGGTATTCTATTTACCATATCCATGGGCACCATTTGTTTCGGCATTTATTTTCTGGTTGGCCGCTTTGACCGATTGGTTAGACGGTTATGCTGCCCGTAAACTTGGTCAACTAACCCGATTTGGCGCTTTTTTAGATCCAGTAGCAGATAAAGTCATGGTGTCGACAGCATTAGTGCTGTTGGTTCAACAAAATGACAATGTGTACTTAACTTTAGCGGCGTTATTTATGATTGGTCGCGAAATTGTTATTTCAGCCCTGCGTGAATGGATGGCCGAAATAGGCAAACGTGGCGTAGTTGCCGTGTCTTGGATTGGTAAATATAAAACTGCCACGCAAATGATCGCCATTATTGGATTGATTTGGAAACCCACACCTTGGCTAACAGATGTCGCTTACGGCTTGTTTTATATTGCCGCAGCACTGACGTTCTGGTCGATGATGAGTTACATTTCAGCAGCTTGGAAAGATTTAACGGCAGAATAGCGTAATAATAGTTCAATAAGATTATTTAGTGCGCAAACAGTCAAAATTGCGTAAATCAATAATTGACACACGAGGTTAATTCGGTAGAATGCCTCCCCGTAGACAAGTGATGAGTCAGCAACAAGCCTTAGGGTTTTATGTTAACTAACACTATCTACACAGTATTAGTTCGATAGGATAAGTTGAAAAACCATACCTTTCTTACTAATAAAAAAAAAATTTAAATGCGACATTAGCTCAGTTGGTAGAGCGATACCTTGCCAAGGTATAGGTCATCGGTTCGAACCCGATATGTCGCTCCAATTTCTTATCTTATCCGATGGATTTGAATTTGGTTAAAGATGGCGCGATGGCAGAATGGCTATGCTACGGATTGCAAATCCGTCTATCTCGGTTCGACTCCGGGTCGCGCCTCCACAAAATTGCGTTTAATGGTTACTTTAAGTAACGGTTAAAACAACACTTTGCCCGAGTGGTGGAATCGGTAGACACAAGGGATTTAAAATCCCTCGCTGAATAAGCGTGCCGGTTCAAGTCCGGCCTCGGGTACCATTATAATCTCTAGTAATAGAGAGTGGTGTAAAAAAGCCTCAACAATAGTTGGGGCTTTTTTACGTCTGAATTTAATGGTAAAGAATAAAGATGAAATCCCTCACGCTGTTGTTGAACATCAGACGTGGCATTTTTGTGGATATGGCCTACGGCCACCAACGTCGTGGCGCTTCGCCCACACCAGACCAAGAGGAAACCAACGGCTGTTCCCTCTTGGAACTCCCAGCCGCCCCGCAACATTTTCTGAAAAGCGAAAAGGTCATCATGGGGATTGACCCAGCTTTTAACTTCATCTGTAACCGTCTTCGGCCTTATTCGAAAATGCTAACGCTTCCGATGGTACATCCTGTACCGCGAAAGCTAGCGGGCCATCCATGGCCAGCTCACGATATTTTCTTCAGCGGCCTCAAGTTCAGAGTTCAATTTGTCCATTTTCAATTAAGCAGGCAAACTCATTTATGCCCCAAAACGTGCTGGCTAGAGAAAATTATGCGCCTGAAAACTGCAATAACGCCTAATATTTTTTAATGTGTTGAGCACTGAGCTATGCTCTCAAAGTACTAGATATATATACAGTTATAGCTTAAGTGATCGCATATTCAAGAAAACGACCCAATCGCTCGTTTTTGTCTGAAGGGAAAAAAAGGTCTATCAACTTTTAATATATGTAGTAATAGGTTAATAACTTTGTTACTAATAACCCTTAAGATAAGTGAGCGTTAGGGGGGGAGAAAAACGACCGATTCGCTCGCTATAAACATGTTAAGTTTTTTATCGAGATCGCTCATGGATGAAAAAGTGAAAGCATCATGGGAACGGACACTTCATCCCGAGACGCTTAAAACAAATATTATTACAGCTTCTATATTTTCGATGGCCTTCGAAATGCTCAAGAGCAGCATTATCGAAAAAATAGAGAGCTTTTTTACAGATGGATTTGATGAAAATGGAACGATTGTTAGCTCTGAATATAAAGAAAAGGTGCTTTCCCTTAACAGAAGTCCTCTCTATGCATCATTAAAGTGGCTACAAGATATGGATGCAGTAGATGATAAGGATATAGAGAGGTTTGAGCATATTAAAAAATGCCGTAATACTTTGGCACACGAAATGCTTACGTTTGCCTCATCGGGTGTTGACTTTGATGTCGCTGAAGCATTTGGAGAAATGATCGCGCTATTACGAAAAATAGAAATTTGGTGGATTGAAAATTTAGAAATGGCAATAAATCCAGAAGCGTATCCCGAGAACCTAGACTTAGAGCAGGTAATTCCAGGCCCGGTTTGGAGTCTTCAAATGCTTATTGATGTAGCGCTTGGGCCAGAGGAAGATGCGCGTAAATATTATGATCACTTTGTCTCAAATGCAGACAAAACTTAACAAGCGCATGTTGTCAGACTGGTTCCCGCAGCGCTCCAACCCAGCCTAAAATGCGGGCGTTATGTCGATAAATCAAGGAGATGATTAAATGAACAAGATTCGTGCGATTATTCAAGAAAATAATGATGGTGCCTGCTACCAAACGCTTTTAAGTGCGATACCACGCCAGGAGAGAAAATATCTTTCTATTCGCACCAAGATAAATTAACAGGACATCAAGCTCTGCACGACTATGTTGTTTTGAGTGTCAGCCATGAAATTCATGATGTAACAGATAAAGTCGCAGCCTCTTTAGAGGGATATCATCAAGTTACGATTTTAGTTAAAAACAGCAAAAGTTGAACGCGCAAAGAGGGTAGATGAATTGCTAATTAAAGATGTTGAACAAGCCATTTCTGATGCTACTAAGCCAAATTTAACTTTAGCTGAATACAATAGACTAAAAACATTTTTGCTTAATTGCCAAAGTCAGTTTGTACCACCGAACACCTTAATCCCTAGGGTTAACGCTGCATTAGCGGCGCTTGAGCATCAAAGACCTGTTGTACTGAGTTGGTATCAGAAACCCGCAGGTTTAATTTTTATTGCTGTTTGTGGTGGCGTGTTGACATATGGGGCTTTGCTTTTGCTTGGCTGGGTTCAATTGCCACATGCATAACAAACAAATTTTATCGCCAGCAAACAGCTCTGGCTGCGACGTCAACCCGCTGCGCGGCTTTCCGCGCTAAATTTGGGCGTTACCGCATATCCGATTGCCATACTTTCCCTGATGCGTATAGCCACCTATAAAAAAGCTTTTGTCCAAAAATCAGTTAGCTTTGCTTAAAGATTTATAAATTCAACTCTGCACTTGAGGCCGTTGAAGAAAATAGCGTGAGCCTGACAGGACGTCAGGCTAGCTTTCGTTGGCCATGGATGGCCTATCGGAAGTGATAGCATTTTCGAATAAGGCCGAAGCAGTCTGCAAATGTAGGTCAAAGTTAAATCTGACCCCATGGCGACTTTTCGTTTTTCAGAAAATGTTGCGGGGCGGCTGGGAGTTCCAAGAGGGAACAGCCGTTGGTTTCCTCTTGGTCTGGTGTGGGCGAAGCGCCACGACGTTAGTGGCCGTAGGTCATAAGTACAAGATATAAAAAAACAAAGCTGGATTCCGGCTCAAAAACAATGCCGGAATGACAAAGTACTTGGCCCGTTCAGTGTGGAACCTTGCGATCTTAAGCGTTAGTGGCCGTAGGCCATGAGTACAAAAGTACAATGAAAACACCTGGATCCCGGCTTAAAAACACTGCCGGGATGACGAGAAGGTAGCTAACAAGCTATAAACATCGAAGTTATTGATGAGTCTGTGCTCTACAACGCCAACAGCTGTGGTAAATATTTTCTGTCTAAAGCTGCAATTTCGACTTGCTCGGTGAGCACATCATGCAATATTTGATGACTGGTCAACGGATTGGCCAGTACCACACGAAATACTGTCGTTGGTTGGCGTAAGTATTTTGCCGGTTTAATACGTGTGCGTGACACAAACGATTTACCTTGTTCGCGTTGATGCTTTTGAATAAATTGTGTCAGTCCATCGAGTAGTTCATTGATTGATGCAACTAAAGCGCTGTCTTGGTTGGCTAGAGCTGTAGTGAATATGGCTTGCACCGATTTTGGTACATAGCGATAGGTCAGTAAACATAACTCCGGTGCTGTGACTAACTCAAAGTCAGCATGTTGGTCGATGATTGATCCAAAGTAACGGGCTTTTTCTAGGCTGTTATTAATGAGAATTTCATAGCCATCACGGCCAATAATCTGAAGACAAGCATGCACTAGCATTGCCATCCCAGGGCGCGAACCTTCCAGCGTTTGACTGCCTAAGTCTTTTGAACCTACCCGTAGAATATATTCAGCATGGTGCACTATGGCTTTAGCCAGTTCAGGATCTTTAAATAGCACCATACCAGCGCCCATTGGAACATACATTTGCTTATGAGCATCGATAGTGACGGAGTCAGCTAATTCGATGCCTTTCAATAAGTGGCTATATTTTTTAGATAATAAACTCGCGCCGCCCCAGGCAGCGTCGACATGAAAATGGCAATTTAGCTCGCTGGCTAACGCTGCTAATTCAGTTAAGGGATCCACATTGCCTGTTTCAGTTGTGCCAGCGATACCGACAATGGCCATCACTTTAATATTTTGTTGTGCCAGCTTTTCTGCTGCATCTCGCATGGCGGCAACATCGACTTTATGATGTTCATCTGTTGGGATGCTAATGATGTTATCTCGGCCAATACCCAGCAAGTCGGCAGTTTTACCCAAAGAGTAATGACCGCGATCTGACACTAAAATAGCAAGGTCATCATAGCCATAAAAGCGCAATGCTTTCGTCATTCCTTCGCGGGTGACGCCTTTAAAATCGCCGCGTGGTTGTAGCAGCCGGTTTCGGGCAATCCACAGTGCGGTGATATTAGCAACGGTGCCACCTGAGCAAAATGCCCCGAGTGAGTGGTTAGCGCTGTGCATCCATTGATGATAGAAATCATCAGATTGCTGATACACCAAATTATGCATCATGCCTAACACTTGGCGTTCTAATGGAGTAAAGGCTTTGGATGTTTCAATTTTGACTAAATTTTGGTTTAGCCCGACCATCATTTTTGACAGTGGTAACACAAAATAAGGCAAGGCCGAGGTCATGTGTCCAATAAAACTGGGTGCTGAAGTATGGACTGAATGAGCTACTAGGTTTTGCATTATTTCGTCGGCATAATCAGAAACGAACTTGGGATCTGTCGGGATCTGATAGGCGCTAAAGTCGGTTTCAATTTCTGACAGTGGTTTTTCCAGTGCGGCGATGCTATTACCTAAAAAACCTGCGAGGTCTTGAGATAGCTTTTGCTCAATAATGCTCAACGTCGAGGTTGAATCTTCAGGGGCGGTAAAAATACGCAGTAAACTGTCTTCTGAAGCGTTTGCTTGACGGGTGATTTTCGAGGTCATTTTGCTTGCCGTAATGATGAAAACTTCATCCTGATAGCATTGACGGGTGCTTTACGATTAACGCTGCACCTTCAGGACGAAATGAGGGTGCTAACTTTACTGTATGGCTGGTTCCGCTTCAAGCATTTATCGTGTTATTACTACGGATTAGCTGCGGTTATTCAGAAGATGAAAGATGTTGATATGAATAATCCAACACAAATGCGGTAAGGCATTTGTGTTGGATAAGATTACTTACTCGCAAATGAAAGTGACATGATTGCAGCAATGTTGCGCGCGGTATTGGTTAGATTAACCTGAGCTTCAGACAATACTTGCTCTAAGGGCTGCAGCGCAGGAATGATAGGGAAAATAGCGTGCATACCTTCGGCTAAAATAACATCTGCATTTTCACCAAGGCATCCTGAAATGCCAATTACCGGAATATTCTGTTGTTTGGCGACATTCAATACTCCCATGGGGGTTTTACCAAATACGGTTTGACCGTCCATTCGACCTTCACCGGTGATAATGAGATCAGCATTAAGACAATGTTGTGCCAGCTTAACGCTTTTTGTGACAATATCGACCCCAGGTTTTAAGGTTGCATTTAACATTGTCATTACGCCGAACCCCATACCGCCAGCAGCACCAGCCCCAGGGTGCAATTGACAGTGTCCATCAATTGGTTGGTTAAGGTGTTGGTTAATGACATGAGCAAAATGCCCCAAAGCGAGGTCAAGTTGCTCAACCATCTCGGTTGTAGCGCCTTTTTGTGGACCAAAAATAGCACTGGCGCCTCGCGGTCCACATAACGGATTATCGACGTCGCACGCCACTTCAATCACGCACTCCTTAATGGCTGGGTGGCATAATTGCATGTCGATGTAATGTAATGTGGCTAGGGCTGCACCACCCAAAGGTAATGGAGTATTAGTTATATCACTGAGTTTTACGCCTAAGGCCTGCATCATGCCAGCGCCGGCATCGTTAGTCGCACTGCCACCTAGGCCTAAAATGATGTGTCTTATGCCTCTGTCTAATGCATCGGCAATCAACTCACCAGTACCAAAACTGGTGGTTAATAATGGATTACGTTGAGCGGATGGCACCAGGTGTAAACCTGATGCCGCAGCCATTTCGATTATTGCAGTTTGGTTTCCATCCTCATCTAGCTGTCCTAACACGCCATAAAATGCGTTTACAGGTAAACCTAAAGGCCCAGTGACAGTAAGATTAATAATCTGTCCTTGGGTGGCATCGACCATCGCTTGCACAGTACCTTCGCCGCCGTCGGCCATTGGCACCTTACAATATTGCGCGTTTGGGAATACCTGCTTAAATCCATCTTCGATGGCATTAGCTACTTCAAGTGCGCTTAAGCTTTCTTTAAATGAATCTGGTGCAATAACGATTTTCATATAAGACTCTGATTAATAATTTACAGTAAAAATAAACTCAGTAGATAAACGGTAATCATCGCCGTGACACCTTGGACTAAAGTCGCCATTGTTTGAGCTCGATACGCTTGTTTGACGCTCATGCGGCTAAATTGAGTCACCACCCAGAAGAAGCTATCGTTTGCATGTGAGACTGTCATCGCACCCGCACCAATTGCCATTACAGTTAACACTCGGCCCATTTCTGAGGCTAAACCAATATCGCCTAGTAATGGTGCCACTAACGCTGAGGTAGCGACTAATGCCACGGTAGATGAACCTTGTGCTGATTTGAGTGCGGCTGCCACGATAAATGGCATAAAAATGCCCACACCTAAAGCGGATAAACTGCTACCTAAAAATGCGCCAATCTCGGTGGCTTTTAATACCGCACCAAATGCGCCGCCAGCCCCGGTGATTAATAAAATAGGCGCTGATACCACTAAACCTTGGCTGATACGATCGCTAAACTCTTTGATTTTTTGGTTACTTTTTAATAGTGATAATGATAAAAATAAGCCGATCATTAAGGCGTTAACAGGTTGGCCCAAGAATACTAATAAATCGAATAAGCCTTGTTCACCTAGTGGTTTTGAAGGGAAGTTAGCCACTGAGCCTAAGCAGATTAAAATGATAGGCACAAAAATAGGCGCAAATGCTTTGGTAGGACTAGGTAATTCGCCATAGGTTTTCTTTAGATCATCAAAATCTTCTTGTTGTAGATTCAGTTCATCGGCGCCTTCGCCGTCAGGTTGCTCATTGGCAAAACGATTGGCCCACAACATACCGGCAAAAGCGGCAATGGCAGCAACAAACACACCGACAGCAATAACGAGTCCAAGTTGTGATTCAAGACCAAGGTTACCCGCCGCAGCAATAGGACCTGGGGTTGGCGGCACAAAGGTATGAGTTGCGTATAACCCAGTTGCTAGGGCGACGCTCATGGCAACTTGAGACACTTTCATCCGGTTTGCCATTGACTGTTTTAATGAATTTAAAATCACAAAACCTGAATCACAAAAAACAGGGATCGACACTAAGTAACCAATCATTGACATTGTTAACGTTGGGAACCGTTGACCAAACAGTTTAATCACTACATCTGCCATGGTAATGGCTGCACCACTTTTTTCGAGAATGGTACCGATAATGGTACCGAGCACAATGACTAAGCCGATATAACCTAAAATACCACCGAAACCGCCAGTGATGGTTTTGGCGATTTCATTGCTGGGTAAGCCATAGGCAAATGCGGTGAGGAACGACGCTAAAATGAGGGTTAAAAAAGGGTGGAGTTTAAATTTAGAGGTGGCGATGACGATAAAGGCTATTACGCCGAGTAAGATCAATATTAGTCCCATAGAGTACTCGTTATTTATTATTGTAGGGGTGGTTTAGTATTCATCATAGTAAACCATTACCCATAAATTACTCTGTGCGTTTGCACCAATAAATAAGCAAGCTGACACTAAATTTGTGCACACGCACAACTAGGTGCTGGGTTGGTGAATTAACTGTCCTAAATATAAACTCAGTAATCCATTAAAACTGCGTAGGTCAATGTTGGTAATCGTTTGAATTTTATCTAGTCGATAACGCAGTGTGTTTCGATGGATAAACAAACTGTTAGCGCAGGCTTGGATATCTCCCATGTGATCTAGATAAGCGGCAAGTGTTTTTTGCAATTGCTGGTTATTGTCTACTTCAATGAGTTTTAGGTACGGCCCGGCAAGCGCATTACCTCGCCAGTGGTGCCGCAGTCCTGATAACAGCACTTGTAAGCTGTAGTCTTGGTATAAATATTTGGTTTTTGTTGGATGTAATTTTTTGCCAATATCTAACGTTTCTTTAGCGGTACGATAAGAGTAACTAATACCGAGTTCACCACCGAAATAATGCCCTAATGAAATATGCAGGCTAAGCTGCATATTGGCGGGTAAGCGTTTGAGCAATTTGTTGATGCGTTGATTTTCAAGCTCTGGGTCAAATTGCTTACCATCTAAAAAAGCCGGTTTTAAAATCACTAATTGAGTGAGTGATGTCATCGCAATTAAGTTATCGCGTACAGGATTTTGTAATAAATACAGTACTTGTTTTAATGCTTGATTGTCTTGTTGATATAGTGGGTTATTACTATCGAGTTCAATGATGGCAGCCACTCTCGGCACGCTTAAATCGATACCCAATTGCAATGCCCATTGTTGTAAAGAAGGTAAGTCTTGTTCATTGGCATGAATGAGTTGCGAAATAAACTCCTCTGTTTGACGATTTTGCCACTGTAATTGCTCTTGCAAGTTTGCTTGCTCGACAATCATCTCTGCTGTCATCTTAAGCAGTTCACCATAGTGGCTTAATGTGTCTGGCTCGCCAGTGATACCGATAACGCCAACCACTTGACCATGGTAATGTAATGGTAAATTTAGCCCAGGTTTGACGCCATGTAAGTTTGAAGCGATGGCTTGGCTTATTTCAACATTGCGATTTTGGCTGATAGCTAATAGTGCGCCTTCATGTACAGTGCCAATTCGATCGATATCGCCTGAACCTAATATCACCGCCTGAGCATTCATGACATTGATATTATGCCCAATAATTTTCATGGTTCGGTCGACAATTTTAGCAGCAATTAGCGTATCAATTTGAAACATGAATTTCTCTAGGCAATAAATATCGGTATTGAATGATACCTGATGTTGGCTAAGTATTGGGAGGAGGTTGATGCTTAAATGCATTAGAGGTTAAAAAGTAAGAGGGAGTCTTGAACAGGCAATAGGGTTGTAGGATGAACAATGTAAAATGGGGGGCAACATCCTTTTGCCCAAACTTCAATCACAAGCTATTCACCTTGTTAATATAATGTTAAATCCGGTGTGATTGCAAGTTTTTTATACAATAGGATGTTAGCGACTGTTTTCGTGTCCAAACGTCATTAAATCAAATGATATAAAAACGCCAACCTAGATAAGGTTGGCGTTATTTTTTTTGTGAACGGCTCCGTTATATAACGGTTAATTCACTTACAGACTATAATTTACGTTGAGCATGATCATGTGTGCAGTGTAGTCATGCTGTAAATTGCCAAAACTCATGACATTCCAAATGGTATCTGGCTCAATATCATTGGCATCATCATTATCAAGATATTTTTCCATTTTGTAGTCTATACGCAAGGCCATTTTTTCGGTGGCTTGATATTGTGCATATACATTAATGTTATGCACTTTGGCAAAATAGTCACCGTAATCGCCACTAATACCTTGTCTTACTTGGGTATTACTGTCTGAGTCTGAGTAGGTATAATCCAAACCTAAGCGCAAACGACTGTCCATTAAATTGTTGTAGCTTAAGCCTGCGCCAACAACATCGACAGTGTCTTCAATATCGGCTTGCCAAGTCGCTATACTTAAATTGGCACTGCCAGATTGAGCGGACTTGATGATTTGATGATTATAAAATGTATTAACATTCATATCGTCATTAATCATGTAGCTCAGATTAATATCGTAGTTTGTGTCTTTTGATTCAGTTAAGCCTATTTGCGTATTTGTATAGTCATCCAATGCATAGCGAACCCCAAAATCGACGTTCAAGTTATCAAGCGGACTATGGTTAAAGCGCGCCTCTATTTGAGTGCGGTCACGGTCGGCCAAATAGTATCGACGTAGCAACGGATTTTGTTCTGCAGATGACGATTCTGATGCTTTATATTCTGAACCATCTCTCTTGCTCAAACTACCTTTAAGCCACATATCCCACATGTCAAAACTATTGACGCGTAAACGTGCCCAGACGTTATTATCGTCAGTGGTTTCTCTACCTTGATTACTGCGTTCATCTCGTTTGAAATCATAACCCGCATCGAGTTTTAAACCATGATTGATTCGATAGTCAGTTGATAATTTAGCGTTATGGGTAGTGAGATCGTATGGGGTGTTGTACCGCACTTTGCCAGTAACATCGTTAATACTAATTTGGGTCCATTGTTCGATTTGGGTGTTGTTTTCTCTGTCGTTATAATCATAACTGCCAGTGAGACGCCATGCTCGGTTGAGCTTGGTCACCGCTTTAAGTGTCATGCCGGTGATATCAACTTTCGCATCTATAGAATCTGCCGGTAATGAATAACCATAACCTATGCTAGTTAATTGCTGATCTTGAGTCATTTGGCCCAAGAGCAAACGACCACTTAAGCTGGTAATGGAATCATTATATTGGCCCATTAGTGAAATAGTATGGGCCTCGTTATCTGGGTCTAGCGCCATGTAACCACGACTTTGCGCCCCAAACGTAGGGTTAAAGGCACTGTCAAAGCCAAGTTGTTGATTGTTATTGCTAAACACTGAACCATTGTAGTTTATGCTAGTAAACCAGTTATCACCACGGAGTTTAATCCCAGCGTTTAAGATGTCTGTCGTGTAATCAACAGGCTCTGCCAACATCATTGATTGGTTGAAGAAACTGCCAGAAGCAACTTTGGTTCCGGTTTTCTCTTCACGTTGAAAATTAACGTAGGTTGTGAACAGTGATTCTGTTTGATATTCAAACCCAAGACCGGCACGTTCACGTTTAAGTGATAATTCAAATGGGGTTAAACTGCTATAAAGCATTGGCATATCTGAGCTTGAACCTGCCGTTACCCAATTATCCGCTAAAGTAAGATTATCGCTGCCGATATTCTGATAAGGGCTTAATGCATTGTTGCTTTGATACGTCGCAATGGAGCGATAGCCTAGATTAAGACGATACAATCCAAGTTTACCGACATCTATTTCCATACGGCCATTGTCCATGCCCATGTTATTTGCGACGACTTTTGCTTGGTAGCCATTGTCACCGCGATACTTTATATCGGCATCAATTTTGCCAGCAGTTTGATTACTGCTATTAAAGGCGTTAGCTGAGTTAATATCGTCTTCGCTGTTGTAACCAATACCAACACCGACATTTCCAGTGGTACCAGTTTCGACAGCACAAGCCTTACAATTCCAAGCATCATATTTAATGTTGTCGGTTTTAGCATTGGCTAGGCCATAACCATCAGCCATCAGGCTAAAGCTGGTACTAGTGAGTAACGCTAAGGTAATGAGGTTCAATTTAGTATTCATAATATAATCTCCTTAGCGCTGCAGTAACTTACCAGACGGATGGTTAGAACCATGCACCTGACTATGACAATTTAAGCAGCTACGACCACCAGTAAAGGCATTACCATTTACTGTTGAACCCATATCAGTGTTACCTAGATAAGCGTTGCTTGTGTGATTGTCACTCGCATGACATTGCTGACACAGTTGTGGCGCACGAGTTTTGAGCATTGCATCGTTCACAGAACCGTGTGGATTATGGCAATTGACGCAATTTTCGGTGACGGGTGCATGCTCCCACAGCTTTGGGCCGCGTTTCTCAGCGTGACATGAATAACACGTTTCATTGACTGTTGGCTGAACAAGATCTGAATCGCTCAAACTGCCATGTGGATTATGGCAGTCGCTACAGGTCATTTGATTCCATTTCATTGGATGACTGGTGCGCTTGTTCATGTCTGCTTTTTGTCTGGTGTGACAAGTGGTACATACTTCGACTTCTGTTTGCTTTGACAGTACTGGGTCATGTTCAGCATGTATGCTATGACAAGATGCACATGCCACATCGGCATTGGCGTGATGACTACTGTCCCATGCCACGCGTTTGTCGTCGAGATGACAGCTCATGCACACACTGTTTTGCTTGTCTGCAGCGAGTGTTGAAGTTGGGCCAAAGGTAATCATTGGCTCTTTACCACCACGATTATGTGAACCTAGTGGACCATGACACGCTTCGCACTGTAATCCAGCCATTGGACTTTTTGATGAATCAATTGCGCCATGAGCACCTTTGAATAAGTCCATGACCTTTTCTGATTTTTTATGACACATTAAACAAGTGTCGGCACCCTTTGGTGAGTATTTCCCCTCGGCGAATTTTTTATCGAGTGTTGCTTCAACTTCTGCCGGTGTCATGCTGGCATCCCACTTTGCCGCCTGTACATGACTCGACATAAACAGCGTCGATGCAGTAAGGCAGAGCAGGGCTAAAAATAAGGTATTTATTGAATGTGTGGTCTTCATAAGTAGACTTCCTAATTTGTCCATTTTGATGATCAACAAGTTGATTACGTAAGCCATAGCATGAGAGAGAAGCAGGGCTTCTCTCTCAATGGACAAATTAAAGCTTCACTTGTGTGTGGTTTTCAATGGTAGGTGCATGGCAGAAGAAACAGGTTTCTAACTGCGCAGCATCATTGGCTTCTTGATAGCTACCATTAACAACCGCACCTTGACTTTGTGCATGCTGCGAAATCGTGTCAAATCCATGACAAGATGCGCACGTTGCAGTGATAGGTGTTGTATAAAGGCCTTGCGACGTAGCAAGTGCACCTTTAACTTTGAATGCATCAAGATTAAAGTCGCTGTGACACTGAGTACAGTCTTTGATAATGCCTTGTTCACCATGAACACTGTGCAATTTCATTTCAATGGCACCTTGATTAGCACCAGAAGCATAAGTGCCATCTGGCGTATGACAAGCCACACAACCATCTAAACCTATGGTAACTTCACCATTAAGTTCACGAGCTAATTGTTCTGACATCACAAAACCAGCATGGTGTCCTTTATGTAACTCGAAGGTGTCGCCATGGCAATTATCACATGAACCAAAATTGACCGAGTCAGTGTGACGATAGCTAGGCGCATTACCAGAGAAAGTACCTACTGTGAATTCGGCTTTCATACTGGTAGTTGCTACGCCATCGACACAATCAATGGCTTGAATACCATCGTTACACATTTCAAGACCAATAAAGCTAAAGGCAGTATCTGTATCGCCAGCACCAAATGGCAGAGATGCAATGTTATAGACCAAGTTACCTGATTCAATGATTACATCTGCTTGTAACAGACCCGCTTTGATAAAGTCTTTACTGATTTTTGCTAAACCGCTGCCTGGGCTAGGGTTATATCCCATAATTGGGAAGTTAGGTCCGACGTTCGTAATGGTTTCAACGCGTTGAATTTTGCTGATTAAGCTTGTTGCGTCAATGGCCGTACCATTAGCATCTAAAATTGTTACCGATAGGGTCGCTGATTTGTCTTCAGCGCTTGATTTATTAGCCGTTAATGTTGCTGTCATTCCGTATAAATCGATAAATGTTTTTTTCTGAGTATACGATGTTGTGTGCAACTCTTCTGTCCAACTTGCATTATGACAAGCTATACAATTTGAATTATCGACTTGTTGCGGATGACCTTGACCCGTTTTAAAGTCAATGTCGGTATGACAACTTGAACAGGCTTCCATGGTTGGAATACGAGACCAGTTGTTCGATTCACTCAGTTGTTCTGAATTAACATGACAAGTGGTGCAATTATCTTGCACTATCGCATGCGCTGTTTCTGCACTCTTGTCTAAGTTGCGTCCATACATTTTGGCATTGTTATGAACATTATGAATTAAGTGACTGAACTCATCTTGAACCTTGCCTTTTTCAATAGCCAATTCATTGGTATGACATGATGTACAGGTTTCTAAATCAGTGTAGCTATGATAAATGCTTTCACCTTCTGCATGGCAGGTATTACAAGTGGCGGTGTTAACGATGTTTTTAGTGTATTTAGCCTCGAATCCTTCACCGTCAAAATCTTCGGTAATTTCAGTACGCGGCACTCCAGTAACGCCGTCTTGCAAGGTTGATGCACTTGCTATTACATTATAACGTTGGGTTAGCTCAGGATTAAACCCTTCAACATTGACTGTGAAACTGTAATTGCCGTTACCATGGTCGGTAAAAGCTTTTTCGGAGCCAATAAATTGCCATTGGGCTGAATTACCTGCACCGCTTGCGCCAGCTGGAATGAGTTGGACGACTTTTTTAATTTCAAAGTCTTTAAGACCTGCTACAGGGAGATCTTTTTCATTGGTCGCAAATACTTCAATAGTCGGTTTGCTGTCTTGATAAGTGACTTTAGTGATATCTAAGTTTAGTGTCTTAATCGCTTCAGCAGGCTCGCCACCAGGATTACCTGGATTACCAGCTTCACCATCATCGCCTCCGCCACAACCAACCAGTGTCATTGATGCTGACATAGCAAGTAACAATGCCATTTTTGTGTATTTTTTATTCATCATATTTTCCCTGCAAAGGTCATCCATCTAACTCACTGGCAGTATGTTCTGCAATTATCTTATTCAGTTAAGTTGATGTTGGAATTAATTTTCCCAACACTAAGATTACTTTACAAACAGCAACTCGTCTTTAAAACGAACGTAATTGTGTGATGATGATCAGCCTATTAATAAAGGGGTATATAAAATACGGAGTTTAGCGGGGGAAGATTGTTCGGATAACAAAAAGACCTTAGTTATAAACTAAGGTCTTTGATGGATAAAACGCCAAGGTTGTTTATTTGTGTAGCTTAAAAACCATGTGTTTTAGTGACGCGATCTACGGTATGGCAGGTAGAACATATTTCCGATGCACGATTACGAGCATCTTCCTCACTTATTCCATCTACTATACCGCCGTTAGATTCAATATGTGACACGGTGGCATCAGTACGATACTTTTGATGACAACTTAAACATGCTCCAGTATCTGATGACATCCATACATCAGCGCCTGTTTCGATATCGCCATAACGCCATACTCTGTCAGTGGCTCTACCAAGTTGGATCCCATCAGCGGTATGACAGGTTTTACAATCGGTTTTCAACACGGTTCCAGATTCAACACCGGCATATTTGAGGTAATGACCTTCAGCGCTGTGTGCTTTAAAGGCAAAGCTGGTCGATTTTTTGCCACCAGGGTAAGTGTCATCACTCCTAAGGGTCTTATCAGCGGTATGACAGGTTTGGCAATTGACACCATTGTCATAGTGATACACCTCTTGGTTATGGCAACCTTGGCAGCTTTCTGTGTTGATAATGTTTCTACGTGTAGCAGTGGTTTGGCTAGTGTCTATTGCACTTGCAGCCATAACAAAATGGAATGGGCTACTTTTAATTTCCACTTTTTGGACATCATCAGTACTACAAGCCGTTAGTTTAACTTCCGGTCTGCCGTAACCACCATGGTTAAAACAGGCTGTAACTGCTGACCATAGCTCAAATGTTTTACCCACATAATCTGTTGGTAAGGTGATCTTATCCCAAACTAAGGTCCAGCTATTATCTGTGTTGGCGGTACCTTCACTTAATTTAATACGACGATTACTGTAACTGGCATCTTGATACGCAGGATAGTTTTTGTCGCTGTCCCACGCCATAACGATGCGGCTACCTTGGTCGATAAATTCCGCTGCAATAACATTAGCTGAAGCATCGGTAAATTTAACCGTAGTACTGAATTTTCCATCTGCAGTGACAATTACGTCACTGAATACGGCGCTCATTGCTTGTGTTTCGTTATAGGCTTTCATGACATCACCATGAGCTTCTTTTGCACTGCGACCATAGCCTTCTTCAACATGGCATGAAGTACAATTTGTGCCGACACCAACATGTTGTTGAGACGCTAATTCTGTGTGACATGCAATACAAGCCGTATCACTTTTATTAGCATTAAACAGGGCGGCATCTTTGGGAGCGTTCGTGCCCTCTACGTGACATGCACTACAATCGGCAGCAGGTTTTTGCGGATACATCACGTTACCGTAATCGTGTATTCCACCGCCATAGCCAATCACTTTATAACGTGCGGCAACATTGCCGTCAGCTGTGCTGGTTACGCGGTCTTGGCCTTTATGAATAGCATGGATCATGTAGGTAAAATCAACACTGTTACCGGTTTCAGGATCACCAGATGTTGCGGTATGACATGATGCACAGTTTTCAAGATCGATTCGACGACCGCCGTGCAATGCTAAGCTTTCTGGTTGGTGGCAGGTATAACAAGCATTGATCGAGACGACGTCGCGCGTTGCAATATCTTCGGTTAAGCCAGTTGAAGGTTGAAAATCGTAATGAGCATTGGCTGTGATTAATGGCTGTTTTAATTCCAATGTAATGCGCTGGGTGTCATCGGCTTGATAAGTGATGCTTAACGGCTCTGTGACTTGAGCAATATTGGTTTGAAAGGTGTACGAGTATGAACCATCTAGATTATCGACTAAGCAGTCAGCACATTTTGATGCAGCCTCAACTTCAGCCTGAAATTGTGCAGAAGGAGCGATATTGGTTTCACCATCAGGGATCCAACTTGCATTAGGTTGTTTTGTTGTATTGATATAAGACTGCCATTGATAACCACGATCTACTTCAACTGTAGCGCCATCAGTTCCGACCATTTCGGTAACTGGGGTTAATTGCGCAATACCAAAACGAAGGTCATGATCTTTTGTTAGTCCCAATACCGCAACACCATTGGCATTTTTAAGGATAAAGCCAACACTGACTTTTCCGTCGACTACGGTTGCATCGGTAAAGGTCGCTTTTAGGGTTGATGTCGCATCTATGTTTACACCAATAATACCATCTGGCCCATCTTCGCCATTGGTACCATCACTGCCTCCACAACCCGATAATGCTAGAGCAATAAGCCCTGCACTCAATACCGCTTTTGCAGCGGGACTAACTGTTATTGTATTCATCATGTATTCCCTGCATTTTTTTGTTATCTCGCATTCACAACTGGTTATAAGTGTGCGGATTTTATTCAAATCTAATGTTAGCTAACCTTGGCCACTTACTCATTGAATTATGTCTAGAGTTGTGACTAAGATCTGACTATTCCTTTATGGGTAACGTTGCTTGATGAAGATCTGCCTGTATTACTGGGATAAATAGGACAGTTCCAAGATGTTAATACTGTTATTAGCATATTCTCGAATACGACATGTGATGTTAACTTGCACCAGCATTTGTGCTCGATGTTATAAACGATTATCTAAAGGCTGTTTTCTATTTCATCTGGCTATGTATTTATTTTCAATAGATTAATGATTCACGTCTGAATTTGTATTATTGACAACATAAATAGTGTGTTTGGCATACATTACTTGTGAATAGTTCGATTTATGTTGATTAACCTATCTGTTATCCCACCCCTTATCCCATCTAGTATTCCCCGTTAAGGTTAAGTATTGCGCAGTTAGGTAGAGGATTGAAAACTTATTAGGATAAAGGCTTGATCCAGCCAATGGGTTAGGGGATAATCGCCCCGTTCTGACACATAAGCTTTGTATTTTATGATTCAGAAGTCAATGGTGACCCTAGGGTCCCCCCGCAACGATAACTTGTGAACTCGGCCAGGCCTGGAAGGGAGCAACCGCAGCAAGTGACTCGTGTGCCGGGGTGTGGCTCTAGGGGAACCTCCAATATTCCCCGTATGATTTCACCGTATTAATTCAAAACTCAAATCAAATCAAAACACATCCATGTTATATGAATGAACTATTCATTAAATGAACATAGCTAATACTGATTTAACATATATTCATTCAATATCCCGTAAAATATCAGCTAATGCTGATTAAATTACTGTTGTTGTTCGGCTGCGAGCTCAGCCTCTTCCTTTAAGCGTTTTTGCAAGTTTGCTTTGAGGAATTGCCTTGAACGTTCAAGTGCTTCACTGATCTCAGTTTTCATCTGTTTTAATTCTTGATAATTTTCGAAAAAATACGTGTCAACTAAATGGCGAATGTACCTGACGGGTAACTGATTCAATGTGACGCAGCATAAATCCGCTAAGTATTCTTCTGGCAATTCTTCCATTAAGCCTTCATCTCGTAGCATTTCCATTAATAGAACTTCATAATAGTTTCGGATCTCTAATTGCATTATTACGCTCCATTGAGACAGTTTAGTTTATCGACATCAGCTTAAATGCCGAGATGGTTGTTTAATTTAGTGGTGCATTATTGTTGGTTTTGTAATGCCTAATACTGTGATGCCCATAATTCATTGGCCGCTACTAACAATTGGCTATGTCGGATTGTTAATTCTTCTTCACTACGACTATAGCCTCCCCCTATTACTGCTGCAAGTGGGATGCCATGCATTTTTGCTATCGATATTACCTGTTTATCTCTAGCGAGAATACCTTGATTCGAAATGGCGAAATATCCAAGGTCATCATGTTGATGAATGTCGACCCCTGCGTCATAGATGATCAGATCTGGCTGATGGATGCGAATCAGGTAAGGTAATATTTGTTGTATATGTTCAAGATATTGTTTGTCGGTACAACCTTTATCCAGAGCAATATCGTGATCAGATTGTTGCTTTCGGGATGGGAAATTTTGCGCACAGTGGATAGAGCAGCTAATGATGTCTGGGTTGCCTTGGGTGAGTGTCGCTGTTCCATCACCTTGATGAACATCACAATCAAAAATAAGTACTTTGTCTGCTCTTCCTGAGTCAATGGCTGATCTCGCTGCGATGACCAAGTCATTAAAAATGCAAAAACCACTGCCAAAATCATAGTGTGCATGATGATAACCACCAGTTAAATGAACCGCGATTCCATGGTCAAGCGCCAATTCAGCGCACAAACGGGTGCCATTTACAGCGTGTAAAGTGCGGGTAACTAACTCTTGGCTCCATGGAAAACCAATACGTCTTTGGGCTTTATGGTCTAAGGCATCATTGATAAATTGCTCGACATATTGCGGGCAATGCACTGTATAGAGCGTATCTTTCGATATCGGTGTAGGCGTATGGCGATATTGCTCAAACAATAATTGTTGTTTGAGCGCGTGCTGGTATAAATTGTGATATTTAGTGGTTGGAAAACGATGGGTGCTAGGTAACGCCAGCTGTGAATAGCTGGCGTGGTAAACAAAAGGGATCGATAGAGACATTACAGTTGTTTTATTGCCCAGCCCATAAATTCTTTACGGGTTTTGTCATCGGCTTGTAACCACCAATATTGGAGCATTTGTTCTGCTTGTGCTGGAGTCGGCTTTTGAGCCGTTGCTGCTGGCACAGTTGCGATAACAGGTGCATTCATCGTAGCAGATTCAATATCTGATTTGACTGCTAATGCTTGTATCGGTTGACTGCCGTCACCCGTAGCTGAAGCTGATAAGGTTTCAATATCATGCTGGTTTTTATTGTTAAACAGACTAGTTATAAATGAGTTCTCAGTAAAATTAGTTTGTTCTACATTGTAAGTTACCGCAGCATTATCTTGGCGTTTAATGCTGATTTGTGGTTTTTTGGCGAATGCTTTTGGATTCTTAATGATGTCGCCATCAGCGGGTTGTAATAGATATTGATGATCGCCATCAACCGTTAACGTCACAATTAAAGGCGTTGATTTTACAAAAGATTGACTGTCACTAAAGGAATCATCAATCATATCATGATAACGAACAGCAATTTTATGGACACCATTGGTTAACGCTAAATCTGATTGATGGCTGAACATACTGGTTTCAACTTCTGCACCATCAAGTGCTAGGTACTCAAATGACATTGGAATGGTTAAATTAGCTGCTAATACTGACGATGATGTTAAAAATGCCAAAAGCGCACTTGTGGTAAATAAAGATTTCATTGTTGCTCCTTAACGTGGGTAACTTTGGCGAGGTCGTTCAAAAAGTTGAATACGCTCTTCAATATAACTGGTTGCTTGTTTACACTTTCCTAACCGACGGTGCATAGAAAGAATATCATTTTGCAGTTTTATTTTGTCATCACTATGACAGAATTCAAGAGATGCTTCCATTTGTTGTATTTTTTGCTCTATTTTTTTTGCCCAATTTAAATGTTTATTGAGCTCAGCGTAGAGTTGATGGCTGTTTTGCATCACATTGCTGGCTATCCAACCAAATCCACTGTCTTGTATTGCTTGTTGTTGTTTTTTTGCATATCGGGCACGGTTACTGGCTTTGCGCTGTTGTTCAGATTTAAGATTGATGTGAGTGGTCAGTAATGCTCTGCGTAACGCACTAAATCGGTCTTGAATACGATCGCAACTGAGTTGGATAACATTACCACCCAACTTAAGATAAAGCTGTTTTTCGAGTTGTTTAATGTCTTGACGTAACTGGGTGATACAAGGGCTAAGTTGGGCTCCTTGTTGGGCAAATAATTGACTGTTAAAGCGTTCGATTTCTTGTAAAGACTGCCGTTGTGAAGGCGCTAAATTCTGGTCGTGTATTAATGCGTCTTGTTCAAGTTTCGCGAGTTGTTGTTTTAACATCGAGACCAATTGTTGGGTGTTCATGCCCATGCACTCCACGTAAGATGGACTGCTATCGACAATACCATAATAATGAATATTGGCTTAATAAAAGGTATCCCAAATCTAATTGCACTTCTTGCACCAATAAATGAACCTGCCATCATGCATATTCCCATCCATAAGCCGAGTATCCATTGCACTTGTCCCATTGATGCAAAGATAATGAGCGCTGTGATATTACTCACCGCGGTCATCACTCGAGCTAATCCACAGCTGTGTAATAGAGGCAGTTTATGCAGCGAGATAGACGATACTGTCCAAAAAGCACCAATTCCTGGCCCTGCAAATCCATCGTATCCGCCCAAAATAAAACCTTGGCTAATCTGCTTGTATTTGGGTGAGCGATATTTTGGAGCGATAGTATTTTTGTCCCCCATCGCTTTGGGGCTAAATAAGGTATAAATCGCAATGCTAATGATCAGTAGTGGTAGTATTTTGTCTAGCCATAGTGGGTCAATTAGAAATACTAAACCACAACCTGCAATAGACCCTACCAGAGTGGCAAAAAAACATGCTTTCCATAATGCAGGGTTAAATAGATGTTGTTTATAAAAAGTATAGCTCGATGTAAGAGAACCAAAACATGCTGCTAACTTATTGGTTCCTAGTGCTAAATGTGGTGGGATCCCAACGGTTAGTAATGCTGGAATAGACAGAAGTCCACCACCGCCAACAATGGCATCAATAAAACCAGCAAGTATACCGATGACCGCTAATATAGCCCAATGGCTAGGGTCTAATAATAAATCCAACTCAATACCTATTCAATAACACGTCTAAAAGGAGGAAGGGCATCAATTAATGATTTGCCATAACGTTTAGTGACCAAACGACGGTCTAAAATGGTCACTCGACCATAATCTTGCTCTTTTCGTAACAGTCGGCCACAACTTTGGACTAATTTACGTGAAGCGTCAGGAATTGTCAGCTGTAAAAAAGGATTACCACCTTTTACTTTTAAGTATTCTGCGTGAGCTTGTTCTACTGGTGAGGTTGGGACGGCAAACGGCAGTTTGGTTATGATTAGGTTTGTTAAGTAATCACCTGGTAAATCAAGCCCCTCAGAAAAACTGCCAGTACCGAAAATGACACTGGGTAGACCGTCATCACAGCGTTTTTTGTGTTGTTCTAATATCTGTTGACGCGGAATAGCGCCTTGAACAAAAAGCTGATCTTTAGGGATTTTACCTTCAACTAGCTCAACCACTTTATCCATTTGCCAATATGAAGCAAACAGCACTAATGTGGCCATTTCACCATCGATGAGTGTCACAATATGTTGTGCTAGTTCGGTGGTGTAATTATCGTCAGTAGGTTCGCACACCATTTGAGGTATAAATAAAGTCGCATTATTTTCGTAATCGAAAGGGGATAATAACGCTAAAAATCGGCTGCCATCATTCATTGACAGTCCTACTTGATGAGCAAAATGGTTGAAGCTGTTTAAGGCTCGAAGCGTTGCGCTGCATAACACCACTCCAGCGGCTTTTTGCCATAACATAGATTCAAGCATAAAACCGACTTCTATAGGTGATGAACAAAATAAATAATCTTGTTGTTTACCAGTAATTAATTCAGCCCAACGTGCCATTGGCGCGCCTTTTTTACTGTCTTCTTTAGCCATCATCTTCCACAACTTATGTAAATTATCCAGCCGTTGTAAAATGAATCCAGTTTCTGATAACAACCCTTCTGACTGGTGTTTAGGCACTTCACCATCTTTTATTGCTTCAGTTAATACTGATACCACTTTGTTAAATTGCTTTACCGCTGAACCTGATGCTGTGGCAAGATTTTCTGCCTGTATTAATAATGATTGAGGCAATTGGCCATGTTCAAAACGAAGTCTGGATTCAGGGTTAGCGAATAACTGCGGTTGGGTATCACAGAAATGAGCAACCTGAGTCAGTAAATTGGTTAACTCTGTGGTGTGATCAAGCATAGCTTGTACAGGGGCAATGATATGAGTGGTTTTTAGTTGATTTTGTAACTTAGAACAGGTCTTCGATGCTTTTTCTAACCAATCGCATGCTCCACGAAGTGTGGCTTGAGCACTGGAGAAATCTCTGGCGACAATAGGTAAGTGATGAGCTTCGTCGATAACATAAAACATGTCTTCTGGTTCTGGTAAAATGACGCCGCCGCCAAGTTCTAAATCGGCAAATAGCAGACTGTGGTTAACAATGAGTACATCCCAAGTGTCGACATCTTCACGGGCTTTATGAAACGGGCAATTATGGTGCGCCGATACTTGACGGTGACAGCTGTGCTTATCACAGCAAATTTGCTGCCACAAAAAATCAGGGATAGGGTGCTTTAAGGTATCAATTTCACCATTCCAGCGTTTTTGATGAAAATCTTGATGCAATTTTTGTAATTCGTTAATTTGACTTTGGTCGGGTTTAGTTTGCCACATGGCTATTTGCGAGCTGTCTTGTGCCCCGATCATGGCTTCAAGCTTGGCTAAACATACGTAGCGCTGACGACCTTTTACCAAACCAAATTTAAACTCAATACCTGATTGTTGTAAAAAATGAGGTAGATCTTTATGGAGTAATTGTTCTTGAAGTGCCACGGTTGCAGTAGCAATACAGACTTTCTTTTTACTCGAGATGGCTAAAGGGATTGCACCTAAGATATAAGACAAGGATTTACCAATACCGGTACCTGCTTCAACCACAATGATACGACGGTCTTTGTCATACTCACCCGCTAAGGTTTTGGATATTTCAGCTACCATATAGTTTTGTTCGCGACGAGAACGAAATTGCGGCATAGAGGCTGCAATTTCTTTGTAAATGGTGCGAATTTGACTTTTTATGTTATCCGGTAGCATAGGAAGTATGATTTCTACATAGACTGAATTATGCTGTACATAATAACAGTGAATTAGCATGCCACGAAGTAATAAATCAAATTGAGTAAACTTGTGCAGGAATTCAAACCCGTTGTGAAGCCAACAGATTATCCAATGACTAATACCCATGTGAAGGGACGAGTATTAACTCGCCATGCTATTTATCGGCATGGACAATTAGTCCTTCAGTATTATATCAAAACCGTTGAAGGACCTGTATTAGCTGAACTATATCACAGTGAAGTGATCTGTTTCTGTCGTCAGCAAGATGTGGATCAATTAAGTCAAAAAGTCGGCTTTGCTCTTAAGGCTGAGACAATATCATTGATGAGTTTTGCACATGAACCTATCAGTGCGCTGTATCTTAAATCAAATACTCAATTGAAATTACTTGGTCGTATTGCTAGTGATATCGGTATTACCTTATTTGAAGCCGATATTAGGCCTGAGCAGCGCTACCTAATTGAACGGTTTATCGCCTTAGATATTGAATGCTCAGGGCATTATCAAGAGCGTAATCCAACTTCAACTATTCCTTTGTTATCGATTAATCGGGCTAGAAAAATGCCCAGCAACGAACTAGTCGATATCCCATTAAAAATGGTTTCACTGGATTTTGAGTGTAGTTTTACTGGGGAACTTTATTCGGTTGGTTTATATGGTGCCGATTATCAATGTGTGTTTATGGTGGGCGAACCGCAAGCAGAATGTCATGATTTTATCGTTTGGGTACAAAATGAGGTTGAACTGATACATCATTTAATAGCGTGGTTTAGCGACAATGATCCCGATATTATTATCGGTTGGGCAGTAGTGACCTTTGATTTAGCCTTGTTGTTCAAACGCTGTGTTTTACATCAAATTCCATTATTAATTGGTAGAGGACATACCGAACTGAGCTGGAAAGTTGCCGATAAATATAGGCCTGAAACACTCTCTTTACCTGGGCGCGTGGTGTTGGATGGTATTGATTGGCTTAAAGCGGCATTTTATCAGTTTGATAGTTTTTCGTTAGAGTCTGTATCACGGCAATTATTATCTGAAGGTAAAGCCATTGATCATGTAGAAAATCGTGGCCAAGAAATTACCCATTTATTTGAACAAGATAAAAATGCATTGGCTTTTTATAATATTACAGACTGCCGGCTAGTGTGGGATATTTTTGAAAAAACACAGTTGTTAGATTTTGCTATTGAACGCGCTAAGTTAACGGGTTTGGAGTTTGGCCGAGTGGGTGCATCGATTGCGGCATTTTATCATTTGTATCTGCCTCACTTACATCGAAGTGGTTTTGTAGCACCTGCACAACCCGCTAGCCAAGGCTTAGAAAGCCCTGGTGGATATGTTATGTCTTCTATACCAGGTTATTATAAAGATGTTTTAGTATTAGATTTTAAAAGTCTATATCCGTCGATTATTAGAACATTCCTTATCGATCCTAAAGGCTTAGTTGAGGGGCTTTACGCTAGGGAAGTAAAAGGTGATGCAACGACAGTGGCTGGATATTTAGGTGCTCAATTTAGTCGAAAATCGCCTATTTTACCTGCATTAGTTGCCAGCCTTGCAGAGCAAAGAGAACTGGCCAAACGAGATAGAAATGCGCCGTTATCACAAGCGATAAAAATTATTATGAACTCATTGTATGGCGTACTAGGCTCACGAGGTTGTGTATTTCATGATGCTAAGTTAGCCAGTTCGATTACCATGCGCGGTCATCAAATTATGAAACTCACAAAGCAATGGATAGAAGAGTACGGTTATCAAGTGATTTACGGTGATACCGACTCTACCTTTGTCTGGTTAGGGGATAATCATGGTATTAAAGATATCCAAGCGGTTGGTAAACACCTATCAGTATCAATAACCCAACGTTGGCTTGAATGGTGTGTAGAAGAATATCAATTAGACAGTTATCTTGAGTTGGAATTTGAAACCCACTTTGAACAATTTATTATGCCTACTTTAAGAGGCTCGGATGAAGGCAGTAAAAAGCGTTATGTCGGCGCGATGTCAAATGATCAGCAACAATTAACTCTGACTTTTAAAGGTATGGAGCAAGTGAGAAGTGATTGGAGCCCTATTGCAAGAAGGATGCAGTACCATTTATATGAACTATTTTTCAAGGGCGAGGATGTCATTGATTTTTTGAGTAATGAGCTCGCGGCAATTAAGTGTGGTGCTCGAGACAATGAACTTATCTTTAAAAAGCGATTAAGACGTAATGTTGAAGATTATACCGCAAAGTCGTCACCCCATGTTAAAGCCGCGAAACAACTTGCCGAACTACTCGGAGACGTAAGCGTTACCCGCAAGGGACAACAGATTCGATATATAATGACGCTCACAGGTGCACAAACCATAGAAGCAAAACCTCAAAATATTGATTATGAATACTACATTTATAAACAAATCCAACCCATAGCAGAGCCCATTCTACAACTGTGTGGTCATAGCTTTGACTCACTAGTAAATAATCAACTCCTATTGCTTTAAATTAACTCACTAAACCTTCAACTTTAAGTTTTCCAATGTCAACTAACATAAATGGTGTTTTATTCGTATCCTTCCTTAATTAAGTCAGTAAAGACATCAAGCATGGTTTGATGAAGCACAAATCTGACTAACTCTATCAACGAAGATTTATCTAGACGATTAATGTTAAGCAATTGCTTACATAGCCTTATTTATTGTCACTTAACATTTTTATGTTTACTAGAAGTGATAAAAAAGTACCTTCATGGGGTGAATATCTTTTTAAAACAATTGGTTAACTTTTTTGCTTTAGGCCTCGCATGATATTTTTGTAATAATCAATTAAATTCAACCTATTGTTTATAAAGACAAAAATAATAACCTGTTCATATTTGTTAACAGTTAAAGTTGTTACATTTGATTAACTTTTGCGCTTACGACCTTTCAAATGTTGATTAGTTGTTTCAAATGTGATTTTATTGCATCTGTAGTTGAGAGGTTGTGATTGTTTTTTGTTGCATCCCCTCATTGAACTAACACCTAAAAAGGTTGTTAGCATTATAAGAAAGACATAAAAAAGTCCAGGGAGATAGACAATGCATAAGAACGTATTAGCTAAGTCGGTGCGCTTAGCACTGATCAGTGGTGCAGCAGCAGCCGCATTTGCTTCACCAGCAGTTTTTGCTGCTGATGAAGATGGCGCAAAAGTAGAACGTATCGAGGTTACTGGTTCGCGCATTAAGCGTTCTGACCTTGAAGGCGCTTCGCCAATTACGACCATTACAACTGAAGATATGAAGATGGAAGGTAACTTTACAGTTGCTGATGCACTTCGTAACAGTAACTTGAACTCTTTCGGTTCATTCTCTGAGACTTCAGGTAGTTCTGCACAATCTCAAGCAACTATTAATTTACGCGGTGCAGGCTCAAGCCGTACTTTAGTGCTTATTGATGGTAAGCGTTTTCCTGGTTCACCAACGCTAGGTGGTGCATCGGCTAACTTAAACGCAATCCCAATGGCTGCAGTAGAACGTATTGATATTCTAACTGATGGTGCATCTTCTACTTATGGTTCTGATGCAATTGCTGGTGTTGTTAACATCATCATGAAAAAGAACTATCAAGGTATTGAATTTAACGTTGGTGGTGGTTCACGTGACCAAGACGGCGGCCTAACAAGTAAAGAATTCTCGGTTGTCGCTGGTTATCAAATGGACAAAGGTAACATTACTTTCGCATTTGACCACCAAGACCGTGCTGGTATATCTGACGCAGACCGTCCTTATACTGCTGCTAGTATGACTGATTTCGACGGCGATGGTGTTATCCAAGCCTACAATGAAACTTCTGGTTGGAGTTATTATGGTGCAACAGTGCTTTCTCCTGATTTTTCAGAAGCATCAGCATCATTATTATGTAACGACTTAGAAGCAGAGTATGGTTCAAATGTATTCCAAACTGTTGCAGCTGATACGAATTGGGGCGCTGGTTCTGAATACTGTATGTATGCCTATGCTAACGCTTCTTACAACAAAGCATCAGTAGACCGTAACACTGTATATGTTGATGCTAATTATGAAATCGCAGAAGATGTAGAATGGTTCGGTCGTGTTATGGTAACTCAGAACACTTCATTTGGTCGTTATGCTCCTCCTGCTGCTCAATGGCAAAACATGGCTGCAGATAACCCTCATAACCCTTATGGTGAAGAAGTTACAGGTTTATTCCGTTGGGTTGGTATTGGTACCCGTGACGGTACTGTTGATGACTACAACCAAGATTACCTAACTGGTTTACGTGGTTCTATCAGTGCGCTAAACGATGCAGAGTGGGAAGTTTACTATCACCACAATATTGCTGACAATAAGTCAGTGGGTGAATACTACTTAAGTTACTCAGGTCTTGCATATAACCAAGCAAATGACATTGATTTAGGCTCTGAAGCCGGCATCAATAACATGAAAGCAACTACTTTAACCACAGGTAAGGCAACGTTTGATCAATATAGTGCTGGTCTTGGTTTTGACGCGTTTGAATTACCAGGTGGTGCAGTTGCTCATTACGTAGGTTTGGAATATTTCGACCAACAGTATAGTGAAGTGTATGACGCACAGTCAGAAGCGGGCCTAATTGGTGGTAGTGCTGGTAACTCCGCTGGTGGTGATCGTCAAGTATGGGCTATGTTCTATGAAGCGGTTTTACCGTTAACAGATGACATTGAATTAAACCTTGCTGCTCGTTACGATGATTACAGTGATTTCGGTGACAATGTAGCACCTAAAGTATCTGTTCGTTGGCAAGCACTTGATAATGTTGTCGTACGTGCATCATACTCTGAAGCATTCCGCGCTCCTTCTTTAGATCAGTTATACGCAGCAACAACATTTAGTGCTGACGATGGTACTGATTATGCGTTCTGTGCATCTAATAGTATTGATATTGCGGATTGTTCTGAGACACAATACGACACATACATTACAGCTAACAAAGACTTAGGTCCTGAAACATCAGAGTATATTAACTTTGGTGTAGCGTGGGATATTATCGATGATATTGGTATTAAAGTTGATTACTTTAACTTAAATATTGATGATGTTATTAGCCGTCGTACTATCACAAATGTTATGCGTGGGGTTGCCGCTGGCACATTAGCAGAAACAGATACTTTCTATGTTAACCGTGCTCCAACTACAGACGGTACTTTAGGTCGTGCACTAGAAGTCGGTACTGGTTATGGTAACAGTGACAAGTTAGAGATTACTGGTATTGATGTTTCGTTTAACGCAAAGTTTGAAACTTCAGTTGGTGATATCGGCTTTAATTGGAACAATAGTTTCGTACTCGATTACATTGAAGAAGTTGAAGGTGGTTCATCAGCGCAAGATATTGCTGGTTGGAGTGGTTCTCCTGACTACAAGTCAAACTTTACCACTAACTATTCAATGGGTGACCATAGCGTATCGTGGAACATGAACTACACAAGTTCTACATATGAAAACGATGACACTGGTCATTTAGATTCATGGTTAATTCATAACTTAAGTTATGTTTATGATGCTGGTAACTTTGGTCAAGTGTTGTTAGGTATTAACAATGTGACAGACGAAGACCCAGTACTTAGTTCAACAGGTACATACGATAATTACGAACTTTATAACAACTACGGTCGTGAGTATCGTGCAAGTTATACTCTTAAGTTCTAAATACTAATTAGTCATTAATTAGATATAAGAAAGGCTCCTTCGGGGGCCTTTTTACTTGGTGTATTATAACAATATGATGTGATTAATTGAGGAGTCTACATGAATAGTCACTGGAGTGAATATTGGCAGCAAGGACACACAACGTCATTCGGTGAAGCATTATCAGGTAATTATGAAGGTGTATTGAAAAATGTGTGGGAACCGGTGTTCGATGGGCTTACAGAAAATTTTTTGGTCGTCGATGTTGGCACGGGTAATGGCTCGTTACCGCTGTTATTACGTGACGGGTTATCTACAAGTGATCTAACCGGTAAGATTATTGGTGTTGATTTAGCTGAAGTCAGTTTAGCCAACTCAGTAAGTAACAATAATCAAAATATAGACATAGCTTTAATGTCTAACACTCGCTGCGAACAGCTTCCTTTTGAACCTAACTCTGTTGATCTTTATATATCTCAATTTGGTTTTGAGTATTCAAATATTGAGCAGTCACTCGAAGAAGCGACTAGAGTATTAAAGGATGATGGTCAGTTTGTCATTGTTTGTCATCATAATCGTTCAATGATCCTTAATCGAAATAGAAGAATTTTGACGTTAATTGATAAAGATGAAGTCAATTTATTAATTAATTGTTTAGGTAAAATGGCAAATGCCATGGGCAATGTCAGCAATCAAGAAGATGTTGAGCGAATTAAGAAAGACCTTCAATGTGAACAGATTAGAGCGGAAATTAATGACTTGATTAAATTGTTAGTCATGTTTGATGAGGCAGCAGCTCAGGATTGTGATTTAATGCGTTTCGTTGCTCAATTTTTTAAAACTGGATTATTTTGGCCTGTTGCAAAAAAGTTAGAATTTATTGAATTTATTACAATACAAATGGATACGTTAAGGCTACGATTAACAGAGTTGGTTAATGCTGCATTTGATGAAACTAAATTGGCAACATTTATAGCTAAATTCCACCAAAACAATATGATTTTAAATGAACTCAAAGTATTAAAAAATGAACAAAATGAAGTCTTAGGTTGGTATTTACATGGTTCAAAATTTATTTAGTAATGATGAATAAGCTAAATAGAGAGTATTATTGGATTGACATCTTTTTATAACGCACTGAATAAAAAGAATTATTTTTTTTAGCTTAGCATTAAATTATGATACATTTATGTTGAAGACGTTTATTTATTAACCTTTCGACAACATTAACGCCTCTAACTGCTCTTTCCACAAGTTTTTAAACTTTGCAAATGTTGACATAGGTCAACATTTTGTGAAATGATGCCAACGGGTCTACGCTTTAATAGGCGTAGAAAAGGGAAGAAAAACTAACAATCACAAGAAAAAGACGTGCTTAGTTGAAGTAACATTGATTAACAATTTTAGATCATGGTTATTTTGCAAAGTTGAACTTTTTAATTCACTTCAAATTGGTTGGGAACTATGTCCAAGGTAAGCAATAGAACAAAAATCGCTACTGCACTTGTTGGCGCTCTGGCTTTAGCTGGCAGCAACTTCGTTGTTGCAGATCCTCTAGCTGACGTTCAAAAAGCCGATAGCAGCCTTAATGCTGCTTCAGCTGCGTCGCAACAGAAAGTCGACAAATATTTTGACCAAGCACAAGACATGCTTTTTGAGTATGGCAGCGTTGCTGATGAACGTGAATCATTGAAGTCATACAATGATTACGTTGCAGGCTTGGTAGCTGATCAACAAAATTCACTTGATTTAATTCAAACTGATATCAACGGCGTAGATAAACTTCGCCAGGGTGTTGTGCCATTAATGTTTAAAATGGTTGACGCTTTAGAGCAGTTCGTAAATTTAGATTTACCATTTAACATTGAAACTCGTCAGAATCGTGTTAAAAATTTAAAAGATATCCTTGATACTGCAGAAGTCACATTGGCAGAAAAATACCGTCTAATCCTTGATGCTTATAGCATTGAGCGTGAGTACGGTAGCTTTGTATCGGTTCATACTGGTAAGTTAAATTTAGATGGTAAAGAAGTACTCGTTGATTTCTTCAATTTAGGCCGAGTTGCACTTTATGCACAAAGCTTGGATCAGAAAATCGCATGGATGTACGACGCAGATGCGAAGTCTTGGAATAAGTTAGACGATAGCTACCTACGTGATATTACAAAAGGTATCCGCATTGCTCGTAAGCAAGGCGCTCTTGACCTATTCGCATTACCAATCCCTGCTGCGGAGACTGCACAATAATGAAGAAGTTAATTACATCAGTGCTAGTGGCTGCAACTTTCTCTTTAACAGCTGGTATGGTTTCTGCTGCAGATGCACCAAAAACTATCGGTCAACTGTTACAGCAAGTTAAAGCCGACCGAGCTAACGAAGGTAAGACAAACGCTAAGCGTGAAAGAGAGTTTCAAGCGGAACGTGGCGATAAAGCTGAATTACTGAAGCGTGAAAAAAATGCCTTGTCTGCTGAAAAGCAACGCGGTAAAGATTTGAACCAAGCATTCTTGGATAACGAGCGTAAAATTGCTCAGTTAGAAGAAGATTTAAAAACTGCTCAAGGTGACTTGGGTGAAATGTTTGGTGTTGTTAAAGGTGAAGCCGGTGATTTCGCTGGTAAGTTAGCTGCGTCTAACATCAGTGCTCAGTTTCCTGGTCGTGATACCTTTATTGCTGAATTGGGTGCACGTAAATCACTGCCTAAAATTGAAGAGTTAGAACAATTTTGGGAAGCACAGTTATTTGAAATGGTTGAGTCAGGTAAAGTTGTTAAATTCGATGGTGATGTTACTGCTATCGATGGCAACGTAGTAAATACTGCAATTCACCGTGTAGGTCCTTTCAACTTAACTGCTGAAGGTAAATATGTTGTTTACAAACCAGAACTTGGTTTAATTCAACAGTTATCACAGCAACCAGAAGGTTATCAGGTTAGCGCAGTTGGATCGTGGGAAAATACTACTTCAGGTGTTGCTCCTTTCTATATAGATCCAGCTCGTGGCGTGCTACTAAACATCTTTACTAACAAAGCTAGTTTAGAAGATCGTTTAGAAGCCGGTGGAACAATTGGTTACATCATTCTTGCCTTGTTAGCTTTAGGTGCATTAATTGCCATTGAGCGTTTAGTGACTCTAACTATTATTGGCGCTAAAGTTAATAGCCAACGTAAAAACATCGAAAATCCTGGTAACAACGCTTTAGGTCGTATCCTAAAAGTATACCAGTCAAATAAAGATGTTGATGTTGAAACACTTGAGCTAAAACTTGATGAAGCAATCTTAAAAGAAACGCCTGCTTTAGAAGCTCGTATTTCAATCATCAAAGTTATCGCTGCTATTGCTCCTATGATGGGTCTATTGGGTACAGTTACCGGTATGATCGCAACCTTCCAATCTATTCAATTATTCGGTACTGGTGACCCTAAATTGATGGCTGGTGGTATTTCTATGGCGCTTATTACTACCGTTCAAGGTCTAATTGCTGCATTGCCTCTAATGTTATTACATGCAATTGTAGTTGCTCGTAGTAAGTCTATTGTTCAAGTTCTTGAAGAACAAAGTGCCGGTATCATTGCAGAACATGCTGAGAAGAGGGCTGACTAATGATGCTAATCCTGATGGACGTATGGGATTCCGTCAGGGGCTTCATGGCCTCCGGAGGCGATGTCCTCTGGCTGGTTGCAGCTGTGCTATTCCTAATGTGGGTGTTAATGCTTGAACGTTATTGGTATCTAAATTGGATATCACCAAAACAACATCAAGCCGTTATCGCCTCATGGGAAGCAAGAGAAGAAACAACTTCTTGGCATGCTCACCGTATCCGTGAAGCTTGGGTATCCCAAGCGAAGCAAGATTTGAATGCACGTATGCTGTTAATCAAAACCTTAGTAGCCATTTGTCCAATGATTGGTCTATTAGGTACTGTAACCGGTATGATTTCAGTATTCGATGTGATGGCAGTTCAGGGGACGAGTAATGCTCGTTTAATGGCCGCTGGTATCTCAATGGCCACAATGCCGACAATGGCAGGAATGGTTGCAGCTCTATCGGGTGTTTTCTTTAGCACACGTTTAGACTCAAAAATGAGAATCAGTTTAGAAAAGCTAAAAGACAGCATGCCTCACCACTAGAGAGAGATTGAACATGGCACGTAAGAAGCATTCCACTATGGAAGAGGAAGCGCAAATTGATATGACCCCGATGCTAGACATCGTGTTTATCATGCTGATCTTCTTTATTGTAACAACATCGTTTGTTAAGCCATCAGGCTTAGACTACAACAAGCCTAAAGCGTCACAGGCTACGTCTAAACCTTCGGCGAACATCTTTATTGGTATCAGCAAAACTGGTGTCATTATGATGGAAAACCGTCAGGTTGATATCGAACGTGTAACTGCAAACGTAGAACGTATGTTGGCGGAAGCACCTGAAGCAGCCGTACTGATCCAAGCAGACAAAGACGCTTTACATGGTTTAGTCGTAAAAGTGCTTGATAACGTTAAAGCTGCAGGTATCGATAAAATTTCAGTATCAGCGGGGAATGAGTAATATGCTAAGAGCACTCGTATCAATAATCATTGGTGCTGCAGTGACTTTTGGGCTGTTTGCTTTCATGGCTTTCCTGGTCGGCGGTGGCGCACAACGCAACGGCGAATCAGCGGAATCCCCTGTTATTGAAATTACGATGGATAAACAGGATTCGAAGGCACAGAAAAAACCAAGGGTTACACCTAAGCCACCTCCACCACCGGAGCAGCCACCGAAGCCGGATACTACTCCGCCTGATTCATCATCTAATATTGACACTAATATGGCGTTCAATATGGGTGGGATTGAATCTGGTGGACCAAGTACAGGTTTCAAGCTTGGTAACATGATGACTCGTGATGGTGATGCTACTCCTATTGTTCGTATTGAGCCTCAGTATCCAATTGCTGCAGCTCGTGATGGTAAAGAGGGTTGGGTTCAACTAACCTTTACAATTAACGAACTAGGTGGTGTTGATGACGTTTCTGTTATCAAAGCTGAACCTAAGCGTTTATTCGATCGTGAAGCGATTCGCGCATTGAAAAAATGGAAATACAAGCCGAAAATTGTCGATGGCAAGCCATTAAGACAAAGTGGTATGACAGTACAACTTGACTTCACACTAGAGAAGGGAGGTAGATAATGCGTAAAGTTACTAGTATCGCTACAGCGTTATTACTTTCCGTCTGTGGAAGTGCATTATTGTCTAACACTGTAGTTGCTGCGGAAAAGTGTGAGATTGACAAGCGTCAATCTCGTGCCGTTGGCGAAAGCGCTGCAAAAAAAGTACAAAAATCTTTTGGAGCATATACTGAAGGAAATTTAGACCAAGCAATTGCAATATTGCTTGAGGCTAATGCTAAAAACGACTTCGACAAAGCGTATGTCGATCGTATGTTAGGTAACTTCTATGCCGAAAAAGGTCAGATGAAGACAGCAATCAAATATTTGAAGACTGCTGTTGATGCTGACATTCTTGGTGGTACAGATCATGCTGCAACAATGCGTTTGTATGCTGATTTGTTACTACAAGAGAAAAAGTTTAAAGAAGCGATTCCATATTATTACAAGTGGATGGATTTTACCTGTAAGGCAGATGCTCAAATGTATCGTCGAATTGGTATTGCCTACACTGAGTTAAAAGATTGGAATAAAGTACTACAAGTCGCTGACAAAGGTTTATCTTTAGCTGAATCGCCTGATAAAGGTCTGTATCAGATGAAGTTAACCGCTTACTTTAACCAGAAAAAGTACAAAGAAGCCGTAAAAGTATTAGAAACTATGGTGCCTTTGTTCCAAGACGACAAACGTCTCTGGGTTCAGTTAGCTCAGTTTTACTTGATGACTGAAGACTATGATAAATCACTTGCAACATATGATTTAGCATATAAAAATGGCTTTTTAGAGACTGACAGTAATATTACTCGTTTGTCTCAATTGTTAGCGCAAAAAGGTTCGCCTTACAAAGCTGCTACCATTTTTGAAAAGCACATGAAGTCTGGTTTAGTTGCAGAAAACGAGAAGAGTTTAACTACACTCGCTGGTTTTTATCATAATGCTAAAGAGCTAAAAGAAGCTGCTTACTTTTACGGTAAAGCAGCTGCCATTAGCAATAAGGGTGAATTGTATTTAAAACAAGGTCGTATTCTTGCTTTAGAACAAAAATACAATGATGCTATTCCTGTGCTTAAAAAAGCACTTGATGCAGGTATTGATAACCCGGGTGAAGCTCAATTTGAGCTAGCTTTAGCATACTTGAGCCTTAAAAAGTACAAGTCTGCTTATAACCGAGCTGTTCTTGCTGCTAATGATAAAAAGACTGAACGTAGTGCTAAGAGCTATATTTCTTACATCAAAGAAAAAGCTCGTATTCACAACGTAACGCTTTAACTTAAGCTTGATTTAAAAAGCCCCTTTTTAGGGGCTTTTTTATTTGCACAAGAAAACTACTAATACATTTTTTTCTTTATCTATGTTAAATATTTTGTCTTATTAATGGCTTCGATTTCGTGAATTAAACGTATTGACTGATGTTCTAAATCAATAAATTGTTAGATAGTGTGTATTTGTTAAAGTTTAGTTTCATGAACCGCAATGCAAAGATACAATAAGTAAAATGATTATGTCTGCTTTGTCATGTGGCACATTGTAATGATATCGCATATTAGCAAATCAGCTATCCAGAACGAGCTAACTCGATTTAAGTGTCCCTTATACACTTAAGTCGACATAGGCGGGCTGTATGAGTGAGAGCTTATGCTGTGCAATCGAATTTACGTCAGGTATAGATAAGCATTGATTGGATAGTGAGGTAACTCCACTTCTAATTAGCATACAATTACTTGGTAATGGACCCTAATAGCATGGTCCTCATAAGAGTAATAACAGAATCATATTTGATAGTTACACTGAGATAAATCGACACGCTAATAAGGCGTGAGTGAAATTGTGTTAAGGAATAATAAAAATGAATAAAACATTGCTAGCATTGACTGTGTCCTTATTATTGGCCGCTCAAGGTTGTTCTGAAGCCACTACTGTCTCATCTGCGCCTGAAACCACCGCCGAATCTAGTGCTGCCGTGATGCCTCAGTCTGCATCAGAGCAGTATTTGGCAATGGTCGATAATTTTTTTAATGATCAATTAAAGCTTGAGCCGATTTACGCCACCTTTGTGGGAGTCAATGACTATAACGACCAATTCGGTGGTGCATTAACTGAGGAGTATTTAAAGGCTCGTCATGATTTAAATAGCCATTATTTTAGTCAAGCTAAAACAATTGATGTTGATAAACTTCCTGCATCACTTAAACTCAGTTACGACATGTTTATTTATGATCGTAACATGGAGCTTATTGGAGAAACTTATCCTGAGTACTTTTTACCTATTAATCAATTTTATAGCACAGTATTCACAATGGTCCAGTTGGGTAGTGGAGAAAGTGCTCAACCATTTAAGACTGTTGAAGATTATCAAAATTGGTTAAGTCGCTTACGTGGGTTTATTCACTGGACTAAACTTGCACAGCAACGTATGGATGAAGGTATTGCAAGTAAAGTTGTATTACCACGAGTGCTTGTCGAGCGGATTATTCCTCAGTTGGATGCCCAACTTGTTACTGATGCACAGAGCAGTTTTTTTTATTCCCCAATTAATTTACTGCCTGAAAGTTTTACAGCTGAACAAAAAGCACAATTAACCAAAGAATACTCTCAACTTATTGATTCTGAGCTATTACCGGCATTGACTCAGTTACGTGACTATGTAAAAAATGTGTATTTACCCAGTTCACGAGCTTCTGATGGTTGGTGGGGACTGCCAAATGGTAAAGATTGGTATCAACACTTAGCTAATAGCCACACAACAACAACTTTATCAGTGGATGAAATACATCAAATTGGTTTGTCTGAGGTTGCACGTATTTTATCCGAGATGGACAAGGTGAGAGAGCAAGTTGGTTTTAAAGGTGATTTAACCGCATTTTTTGCCTCCTTATCTTCAGAACCACAGTACTTTTTTACTGACAGACAAGATTTGATTGATGGTTATATGGCAATTAAAGATCATATAAATCAAGTATTACCTCAGTATTTTAATGTAATGCCTAAAGCGGATTACATTGTTAAGCCCGTAGAGAGTTTTCGTGAGAAATCTGCCGCTGGTGCATCGTATGAATCACCTGCTGTGGACGGTTCACGCCCAGGTGTATTTTATATCAATACTTACAACTTAAAAGCACAACCTAAATGGGGCATGACAACCCTATCATTGCACGAAGCCGCTCCTGGTCATCATTTTCAGATTGCGATTAAACAAGAGTTAACTGACGTCCCACAGTTTCAGCGCTTCCAGGGTTACACTGCGTTTGAAGAAGGTTGGGCGTTGTATGCAGAGTATTTAGGCATTGAGATGGGCGTATTTAATGATCCATATCAGTACTTTGGTAAGTTATCAGATGAAATGTTAAGAGCGATGCGGTTAGTCGTTGACACTGGACTTCATGCGAAAGGCTGGAGTCGCGAACAAGCTATTCAATACATGAAAGATAATTCTCCAATGGCGGAGTCCGATATTGTTGCAGAAGTAGAGCGTTACATGGCTATACCTGGTCAAGCGCTATCTTATAAAGTTGGCCAGTTAACTATTTTGCGCTTACGTGCAGATGCAGAGAAAGCTTTGGGTGATAAATTTGACTTAAAGGGTTTTCATGATCAGTTGCTCACGTCAGGGTCGTTACCAATGGCGGTGATGGAAAATAAAATTGCTGATTGGATAAAAGCTGAATTAGCAAAATAAATACCGTAAAAGGAACGATGACTTAAGTATGTCATCGTTCTGTCGTTATGTTAGTGTTACATTTTTATTTTATTATATTTTAGGAGCCAAATTATGGTACAAGCAACTGCTAGACACTTACTCGTAAGCACTCAAGAACAATGTGAATCACTCAAGCAACAAATCGAAGCTGGTGCTGATTTCGCTGACGTAGCCAAGGCAAATTCTTCTTGTCCGTCTGGTGCACAAGGTGGTGAACTAGGTTCTTTTGGACCAGGAATGATGGTTAAAGAATTTGACGATGTGGTATTTAGTGCACCATTAAATGTTGTTCAAGGGCCAGTAAAAACACAATTTGGTTTTCATTTACTTGAAGTGACTAGTCGCGGCTAGTCAATATTGAGTGAGTGACATAAAAATGGCAGCTTAGGCTGCCATTTTTATGTATTAAAAAGAGGGTATATGGATATAAATCTTTATAGTGACCGGCTTAAATTACGAAATTTACTGAGCAGGGATTGGGATTTTTTTCTTCGCTTACATCTTGATAAAGATGTTAATCAATATATTCGAAGTGTTGAACCTGAATCAGATATAGTCGCTAAATTTGAGCAGCGTAAAGCGGTATGGCTTTTTGAGTCAGGAGATTGGTTAACGCTTGTTATTGAGCGAATTGATAATAGTCAGGCCGTAGGACTTATTGGTTTTAGATGTGATGATGCACAGCTAAGGCGGGCTGAAGTAGGTTATTTAATTGCGCCAGAACAGCAAGGATTAGGGTTTGCCAGTGAAAGCTTGCTCGCGGTAACCGATTGGGGGGCACTACAATTCAGTATGCATAAATACATTGGTATTTGCGCTCATGAAAATACTGCTTCGCGAAAAGTATTAGAGAAGGTGGGCTTTGTTCTGGAAGGGACACTAAAACAGAATAACTGTGTTGATGGTAAATGGTCCGATGATTGTTATATGGGGTTGTTGACCGCCCAGAGAACATAATCATTATTGAGCCAATTTTACTTCAAAATAAAAATAAAATCTTAGTTGCACTATATTCTAACGGGCATTTGTCACATAATACGTAATACAACTGAAAACTATTCTCGTTAACAAGTGAAACTTTGATCTAGATTTGAGTTTAACTTGTTTAGTTCCGATAAAATTTTTAACGTTATTAATGTTGTTGAAGGTAGTGTTACATGAAGCTGAGTGAACTTAAGCCAGGTGATCAGGCGATTATCTCTGAAATCGGTCAATTAACGTTACCGCAAACTGTTAAACGTAAATTGTTATCCATGGGCATTACACCCAACACCCGTTTTCATTTTATACGACGAGCTCCTATGGGGTCAGGTGTTGAATTAGATTTACGTGGAAGTAAATTATGTATGCGTTGTGATTTAGCCGATATCATCGAGGTAGTGCTCAAAAATGACTAAACAATTTCACTGTGTCACCGTGGGTAATCCCAATGCAGGTAAATCGACTCTTTTTAATGCACTTACTGGTGCTAGCCAGCAGGTTGGCAATTGGTCGGGTGTTACCGTCGAAAAGAAAACCGGTAAGCTAAATTATTCAGGGACTGATATTTTTCTCACCGATCTCCCTGGCATCTACGATTTACTCCCTGCAGGTAATAGCTGCGATTGTTCATTGGACGAGCAGATTGCTCAGGCTTATCTTTCTAATCAACAAGTGGATGCAATCATCAACCTAGTTGATGCCACAAATGTCGAACGTCATCTATATTTAACCACCCAATTACGTGAGTTAGGTATTCCGATTATTGTTGTTATTAACAAAATCGATGCTGCTAAAAAACTTGGGATCAACATTAATGTTGACGACATGTCAGCACGTTTAGGTTGTCCTGTTGTTGCTATTTGTTCACGAAGTAAAGCCGATGTAGAACAACTACAGGCAGAGTTAATGTCACTATTGGAAAAAGGTGACTCAACAAAATCGTTAATGCTCCAGTATCATACCGATATTGAAGCCAGTGTAACCGCATTACAGATGCAAAATGATAGCCAAGGCCTCACGGCGTTGAGCCGTGGGCAAGCGCTTGCTATTTTAGCAAATAGTCATGGAAATGGCTGTGGTACGAGTGAAGTACAATTACATGACACGGTAAAGCAATGTACTTTACGAGTCGAACAAGCAGGCGAAGACATCGATATTATGATCGCCACAACCCGTTACGATTTTGTACAGCAGGTGTTTGAAGCATCAGTAAATCAAGGGAAACATATAAGCGCCACAGATAGGCTTGATAAAGTAGTGTTACACCCGGTATTGGGTATCCCTATTTTCTTATTTGTTATGTACCTAATGTTTTTATTCAGTATTAACGTGGGTAATTCTTTTATCGATTTCTTCGATATTACTGCAGGGGCTATTTTTGTTGACCATTTTGGTGTCTTACTGTCGTCAATGGGATCGCCTGATTGGCTTGTGACTATTTTAGCTGGCGGTGTAGGGCAAGGTATCCAAACAGTCGCGACGTTTATTCCTGTTGTTGCTGCATTATTTCTTGCTCTTTCAGTACTTGAAGCATCTGGATATATGGCTCGGGCAGCGTTTGTTGTCGACGGCTTGATGCGTCGTATTGGCTTGCCAGGTAAAGCTTTTGTGCCGATGATTGTTGGCTTTGGCTGTTCGGTTCCTGCCATCATGGCTACCAGAACATTAGGCAGCGAGCGTGAACGTATCGTTACTGGAATGATGGCGCCTTTCATGTCTTGTAGTGCTCGACTGCCTGTTTATGCGTTATTTGCAGCGGCATTTTTCCCTCAATCAGGCCAAAACTTGGTGTTTTTACTGTATATTATTGGTATTTTTGCCGCGATTGGCACCGGTTTGTTACTGCGTAAAACAGTATTACCAGGAACAAGCAGTGCCGTTGTTATGGAATTGCCAAGCTACGAAATGCCTAAAAGCAAAGCAGTATTTTCACGTACGACTAAACGAACTAAAAGCTTTATTATGGGCGCCGGTAAAACCATCATTATTGTGGTGACACTGCTTAACTTTGTTAATGCAATTGGCACAGATGGATCTTTTGGCCATGAAGACAGTAAAGAGTCTTTGCTCAGTGTTGCTAGCCAACAAATCACACCGCTGTTTTCTCCTATGGGAATAGAGCAAGACAATTGGGCTGCAACTGTTGGTATTATTACCGGTATTTTTGCTAAAGAAGCCGTAGTCGGTACATTAAACAGTTTATATAGCACCTCAGCAGGTGATGATGAAGAGTTATTGTCTATTTGGGACAGTGTTAAAGTCGGCTTAGCGACAATTCCAACAAACTTATTAGGTATTGAACCTGGTGACCCATTATCAATTGCGATAGCAGGTATCACAGATTTAGATGAAGCAGCAATGGAGTTATCTGTTGATACATCTACCTTCAGTGCGCTTCAAACAGGCTTTAAAAGCCAGATAGCCGCATTCTCATACTTGTTGTTCATCTTGCTTTATACACCTTGTGTAGCAGCGATGGGGGCCTTGGTTCATGAATTTGGTGCGAAGTGGGCCCGTTTTGCTGCAATTTGGACATTTTCATTAGCTTATGGTTCAGCAACAGTGGTTTACCAAGGGGCCACATTTAATCAGCATCCGGTACAGTCTGCTAGTTGGATCAGTTTCTTTGTCATGGCTTTGGTTGTGTTTTATTTCTGGTTAAATAAGAAAGGTCGCAAAGCACAACAAATTATTCCTGGAATACGAATTGTCACGGAATAGTTAACTGAAATATGTTTGAATTAAACAATAAACCCAGCTTTGCTGGGTTTATTTGCTTTAACAAGCTAACTTTTTCGGTACTAGCAGTTGTAACTACATAAGATCTGTAGGATCATCTATTTTTATTCATATTGCCATTGTGCGCCAAGAGGAATTCCATGAGTCATGTGGACACCGAAGTACGTCCAAGTAACTTCATTCGTAATATCATAGACGAAGACCTAAAAAGCGGTAAGCACAGCCAAGTACATACACGTTTTCCACCAGAACCTAACGGGTATTTACATATTGGCCATGCTAAATCTATTTGCTTAAATTTTGGTATTGCAAAAGATTACCAAGGTCAATGTAACTTACGTTTTGATGATACAAACCCTGAAAAAGAAGACATCAATTATGTTAAGTCTATTCAGGAAGACGTGCGTTGGTTAGGCTTTGAATGGTCTGGCGATATCCGTTATTCATCAAACTATTTTGATCAACTACATCAATATGCAGTTGAGCTCATTACCAAAGGCTTAGCGTACGTTTGCTTCTTAAATGGCGAACAAACCAGAGAGTACCGCGGTTCATTAAAAGAGCCGGGTAAAAACAGCCCATACCGTGACACCAGTGTTGAAGAAAATCTCGCGTTATTTGAAAAAATGCGTAAGGGAGAGTTCAAAGAAGGTGAATGTGCTCTGCGTGCCAAAATTGATATGGCATCACCCTTTATGTGTATGCGCGATCCTATTATTTATCGTATCCGATTTGCTCATCATCATCAAACAGGCGACAAGTGGTGCATTTACCCAATGTACGATTTTACTCATTGTATCTCTGATGCTATTGAGAATATCACTCATTCGATATGTACTTTAGAGTTTCAAGATAACCGTCGTTTATATGACTGGGTATTAGATCATTTAAATGATTTCCAAGCGCCAAATCGCACTCGTCAATATGAGTTTTCACGCTTAAATCTTGAATACACTTTGATGTCTAAGCGTAAACTAAACGATTTAGTCACACGTAAATTGGTTGATGGCTGGGACGATCCCCGTATGCCAACTATCGCTGGGTTACGTCGTCGTGGTTACACATCAGCTTCTATTCGCGAGTTCTGCTTACGTATTGGTGTTACCAAGCAAGAAAACTTAATTGAAGTCGGCATGTTAGATGCGTGTATTCGCGAAGAATTAAATGAACATGCACCTCGTGCAATGGCAGTATTAAGACCGATTAAAGTTGTTATTGAAAACTACCCAGATGCACAGCCTGAAACTATTACAGCACCTGCTCATCCAAATAATGAAGCCATGGGCACGCGTGAACTGACGTTTGGACGAGAGTTATTCATTGATGTTGAAGATTTTAAAGAGGAAGCTAATAAGCACTTTAAACGACTTGTTTTAGGTAAAGAAGTCCGTTTACGTAACGCTTATATTATCAAAGCTGAACGTTGTGATAAAGATGCAGATGGTAATATTACTACAGTCTATTGTACTTACGATGCAGATACTTTAGGTAAAAACCCTGCTGATGGACGTAAAGTTAAAGGGGTTATTCATTGGGTTGAAGCCTCAACAGCGAAACCTGCTGAGTTTCGCTTGTATGACCGTTTATTTACCAGTGAAAATCCTGCTGCTTTTGAAACTGTTGATGAAGTGCTAAATCCCAATTCACTCACAGTAGTGAAGGGACTCGTTGAACCTGGTTTAGTCAATGCTCCGGCTGAGAAAACGTTTCAATTTGAGCGAGAAGGCTATTTCTGTGCAGACAGTAAAGATTCAAGCGCTGAACATCTAGTGTTTAACTTAACGGTACCGTTAAGAGATACCTTTGCGTAATCAGCATTATGAATAACAAAAAGGCGCTAAATGCGCCTTTTTTGTTTTATTTTTCAATAATCAATAAATTATTGCATCATCGGCCCGAAGCCAATACTCCATAAAATGACACTACTTGCCATCAGTGCCACTAATAGTACAAGACCTGCAGTAACCACTGAGCTAGCGTAAATAAAACCCTTTTCTTCAGGGATATTCATAATAATAGGAACACCTGCATACAGTAGATAAACGGAATAAGACAAGCCAATCAAACCGACTATCATAATGAACCATAACACGGGGTAGAGTGCCGCTAAACCAACCATAAATAATGGGGTTGCAGTATAGGACGCTAATTCGAGAGCTTGAGTGTAAGTTGGATCAGCATCAAATGTTTTGCCCATCCAATATGCTAGATAAGCAAGAGCCATAACGCCAATAATCAAGCCGAAATACATTCCAACAGACATGAATAGTGCGCTTTTTGATGTTAGAAACAGAAGCTCTCCGGCGCCGGGATGCCAACCAATGTGTGCTGTCGCAAAATAAGCACAAATTGCAGGGATCAGTGCGATAAGCAATACATGACTCAAGCTGCTCTTTAGCGCTTCGTGATTCTTTTCAATTGTGTGCCACTCTTTTTTTGGATGAGTGTAAAGTCCCATTAAGTGATTCAATACCATTATAGTTATCCTTGTTTAGCATTTTTGACCTAGCTCGCCAAACAACGACGAACTGACTACAGCTTTTTACCAATCGCCTTAATCAGTCCACATCTACTTATCAACAGGGGAATGGTGTTGGCATAACACTGAGAGGGTTCCATTGCCAACATCTATGTTGTTAAGTTATGACTCTATCCCAATTTAGAATCATCATTTAAGGTGATCGATGGCATCTGTTATTAAATCGTTAAATTAGATGCTCAGCTTATTTATTGAACATAATTAGACTTTCGTCAAGTTGTATTATGTTTTTGGCTTCAGAAAAGATCGCTCTAAAGGTAAAATGAATATAGATTTTTGAAAGGATTATCCATTTTATGCAGCAATTACTTGTCCCTATTTACGACTTTTTAGGTTGTGAGACGCCAAACCGTTGGGTCGAACAAGCTAAACAACCCGAACAACTCACTGCATTACTGATTGATCATTGCAACTGTGAACTTAAAGCTGCACAAACTGCAATGTTAATGATCCGCAAATATGCGATTGATAAAAGTAGTTCACATCTATTAAAGACCTGGGCAAAGCCTTATGAAGATTTCGTTTATCAACAAGACCGAAATGCTCACGAATTTTTAGCTCGAGATTGCAAAAAGAATGACATCACTAGTGAATTAGTAGCCAATAAAAGTCTCACTAATAGCACTGATTTAATGAGTAAAATGGTGCGTTTGATTAAAGAAGAGTTTCATCACTTTGAACAAGTTTTACAAATTATGACTGCGCGTGGCATTGATTACAGTAATATTCGTGCTGGTCGTTACGCCAAACAGTTAATTATTCATATGCGGACTCATGAGCCACTTACGTTAATTGATAAGTTAATAATTGGCGCGTTTATCGAAGCGCGTTCATGTGAACGATTTGCCAAACTTGCGCCGCACTTAGATGATGAGCTCGCCAAGTTCTATACTTCATTACTTCGTTCAGAAGCTCGACATTTTCAAGACTATTTGGCTCTTGCTGAGGATATTGCAGGTGAAGATATCAGTGAACGGATTGATTATTTTCGTAACAAAGAAATGGAATTAATTTTGACAGAAGATAGCGAGTTTCGTTTTCACAGCGGTTTACCGCCACAATAACCAACAAGTGCGCGATATAAACCAAGACTCACTGATGATATCAACGTTGATACTGTTTAGTGAGCCTAGTTTGTTTCAGAAAAGGGCAATGTTACTAACTCGCAACCTTTCTCGCTGACGTTTAGCACGCTGCCTTGAGTATACCAATCACCGACCACAACACGTTGTTCTTGTGCGGTGAGTTGATGAATAGCTGGGCGATGAGTATGACCATGGATCATTCTTTGACAACCAGTACTTGCCAATAGCGCAGTAACAGCACTTGACTCAACATCCATGATTTCGTAATGTTTTTGTTGATTACCTTGAACACTTTTTTGACGAATTTTTGCCGCAATGTTTAAGCGTGTCTTTTTAGGTAGGTGGGAGTAAACCCAACGCACTATATCAAGACTTCGAAAGCGTCTGAATCGCTGATAAGCAATATCAAGGGTACAAAGGCTATCACCGTGTAAAATCACAGTGTTAACACCGTACAAGTTGATACAATACACTTCGGGCAATATTTTCATGCCCGCTCGTAGGCAAAATTGTTTGCCAACCATAAAGTCACGATTACCATGAGTAAAATATACAGGTATTGAATTCGATACTGTTTTGATTGCTTCTGCGATGGCAATGGTAAAGGATTCTGCAATATCATCACCCATCCAAACTTCGAATAGATCGCCGATGATATAAAGCGCTTCAGTATTGTCTAAACCATGGTTTAGGAAATAGATGAAGGCTTGAGTAATATCTGGGCGATCTGCACTTAAGTGCAAATCGCCTACAAAGATTGTTTTCTTCAAAATTACGCTTTAACGCTAACGCTTTTGATCACAATGGCTTCTAATGGTACATCTTGATGCATACCATTATTACCAGTGGCAACATTTTTGATTGTTTCAATAATGTCTAAGCCTTCAACCACTTCACCAAATACACAATAACCCCAGCCCTGTGAAGTTTCTGATTTAAAATCAAGGAAACTATTGTCTTTTACGTTAACGAAAAACTGTGCTGTTGCTGAGTGCGGATCAGAAGTACGCGCCATGGCAACTGTGCCTTTACGGTTAGATAAACCATTGTTGGCTTCATTTTTGATTGATGCTTTAACACTTTTCTGGCTCATATCTTCAGTGAAACCACCACCTTGGATCATAAAACCGTCAATAACACGGTGAAAAATAGTACCCTCGAAAAAACCATCTTCAACATACTGCATAAAGTTAGCCGCTGTAATTGGCGCTTTTTCTTCATTTAGCTGTAAAGTAATATCGCCCATATTGGTATGTAAAGTAATCATGTTGTCTCACTTGAAAATAATAATTTGCGCGATTCTAACTTATCTTAACTGCCGCATAAAGTGCAGTGTTCAAAACAGGTGACATCATGTTAGACTCAGCGATAACATTTCCCGTTATAAATTAGTGTAAAAGAGAACAATCGATGTTAAAGATTTACAATAGTATTAGCCGTGATAAACAAGAATTTAAACCAATAAATCCAGGTAAAATCGGAATGTACGTCTGTGGCGTAACCATTTACGATTTATGTCATATTGGTCATGGGCGTACCTTTGTTTCGTTTGACATGATAGTGCGTTATTTACGTTATATCGGTTATGAGGTGAATTTTCAGCGCAACATTACCGATGTTGATGACAAAATTATCAAACGGGCGGCTGAAAACAACGAATCTTGTGAGTCGCTAACTGAGCGTTTGATCGCCGAAATGCACCAAGATTTTGATGCCTTGAACATGAAACGTCCAGATTTTGAGCCTCGAGCAACGTTACATATTGAAGAAATTATCGATATGGTTCAGCGTTTACTCGATCGCGATCATGCTTACGTAGCCAGTAATGGGGATGTATTATTCAGCGTTGCATCATTCCCTGAGTACGGACAGTTGTCAGGTCAAAACCTAGACCAGCTTCAAGCTGGTGCTCGCGTTGAGATAGATAATGCTAAACGCAATCCTATGGATTTTGTGTTATGGAAAATGTCTAAACCGGGTGAACCAACGTGGGAATCACCTTGGGGACCTGGTCGCCCAGGTTGGCACATTGAGTGTTCAGCCATGAACAGTAAACATCTAGGTTTACACTTTGACATTCATGGTGGCGGGTCTGATTTACAGTTTCCACATCATGAAAATGAAATTGCACAGTCTTGCTGTGCTCACGATACCCCGTATGTTAATTACTGGATGCACACCGGAATGGTGATGGTTGATCGTGAAAAAATGTCTAAATCACTGGACAATTTTTTTACCATTCGAGATGTGCTTAAGCATTATGATGCTGAAACTGTACGTTACTTCTTATTATCTGGTCATTATCGTAGTCAGTTAAATTATTCTGAAGACAATTTAAAGCAAGCTCGTGCAGCGCTAGAGCGTTTATACACTGCGCTTAAAGGTTTAGACTTAACAGTTGATGCTGCGCCTGCTGAAGCGTTTGTAGCCAAGTTTAAGTCGGCAATGGATGATGACTTTAATACTCCTGAAGCCTATTCAGTGTTATTTGAGATGGTACGTGAAATCAATCGTCTTAAAACAACCGATATGGCAGCGGCATCGGCATTAGGTGTTAGCTTGAAGCAATTAGCTGATGTGCTTGGCCTTATCAGCCAGACGCCAGAAGCTTTCTTTAAGGGGGAGGGCAGTGACGATGAAGTGGCAGAAATTGAAGCGCTTATCGTTGAGCGTAACCGTGCCCGTACTGAAAAAGATTGGCCAGCAGCGGATGTGGCCCGCGATCGCTTAAACGAGTTAGGCGTTGAGTTAGAAGATGGCGGCCCTAGCGGAACGACTTGGCGTAAAAAGTAGTTTACTTCAAGTATAAAAACAAAAGCCTGCAATAGCAGGCTTTTTTGTTATTAATCAGCATGGTTGGCTTATCTGAGATTTGCTAATCTGAGATTTAGTTAACTATGATACTGCTCGCATGCGTATAGGGTGTTCTCTAATAAACTTGCTATCGTCATTGGGCCAACTCCACCAGGAACCGGCGTAATAAATGCAGCCTTTTCTGCGGCAACATTAAATTCAACATCACCCACTAAACTGCCGTTCTCCAAACGATTGATACCAACATCAATTACAATTGCGCCTGGCTTGATCCAGTCACCAGGAATAAATCCAGGTTTGCCAACGGCAACGACTAATAAATCTGCTTGACGCACTTTTTGTTCTAAGTTTTTGGTAAAACGATGACAGGTTGTTGTTGTGCAACCGGCTAATAATAATTCTAGTGTCATTGGGCGGCCAACAATATTCGACGCACCTACTACAGTAGCATCAAGACCATAGGTATCTATACCGGTTGATTTGATTAACGTCATAATACCCATCGGCGTACAAGAGCGGAGCACTGGGATGCGTTGAGCTAAACGGCCAACATTATAGGGATGAAAACCATCAACATCTTTATCTGGGCGAATACGTTCAATGACTTTTGAATCATCAATATGAGCGGGCAAAGGCAGCTGTACTAAAATCCCATCAATGCTTGGATTGGCATTACACTCATCGATTAGCGCTAATAGCTCTGCTTCGGTTGTCTCGGTGTCAAGGTCAAAAGATTGAGATTCAAAACCGACTTCCTCACAAGCTTTACGTTTACTGCCAACATAGACTTGAGATGCGGCATCACTGCCCACTAAAATAACCGCAAGTCCTGGCGCGCGAAATCCAGCTTGTCTACGTTGTGTTACTTTTTGTTTTAGTGTGGTGCGAATAGATTGTGCAATGGCTTTACCGTCAATAATTTGAGCAGTCATGGCTGTAGAGTTTCCTTTGAGTGACGCAGGTGTTGAAGTCAATTGTCGATCGGCCGTTATTCTAGCAGGCGTATTGAAGGGTGTCATTTGCTAGACGTGGAAAATACAGTGAATAAACTATTCGCGCTATGATGCTAATCACGATTTTTGCTGTTAAATTCGACATATAGCATTTAGGGTTAAAAAAATCGTTGACGATAGCAAAGTGACTCGTTAATATGCGCTCCGTTCTCGGGACAACATCGTTATTGTTTATAGATAATATGTGTTTCGAAAACAACGTAAGATTTTCGGTGATTAGCGCAGCCCGGTAGCGCATCTCGTTTGGGACGA
>TARA_R110002167_G_scaffold146841_1_pt1 | contig 85506 bp, 81 predicted proteins | sample TARA_R110002167 | Tara Oceans TARA_R110002167 (sample SAMEA4398238) | marine metagenome | biome: Polar Biome; feature: [MES] marine water layer (ENVO:01000295) within the mesopelagic zone...; material: water (ENVO:00002006), including particulate matter (ENVO:01000060) such...
CTGCCGTGGAAAACTACCCCGTAGGGCAGTCAGACCGGACGCTTACACTTTAACATCATGTACAGCATGCCGTCGCGGTGCAGACAGCGCTTGGTGCGATGGCGGATCGTGGCGAAGGCGGATTCAATTGAGTTACTGGTGCGGATGCTTTGCCAATGCTGTGCTGGGAAGTCGAAGAATGCCATCAACTCTTCGCGGTCTTTTTGCAGGCACAGCGCCGCCTTGGTATATTTGGGTTCGTAGGTCTCGATGAACAAATCAAAGGCCTTCTCAGAATCCGCTTTGGTCTCGGCCTGCCAGATATTGTGTATCGCGACCTTGGCCTTTGGCTGTGACAGCGTGGGCAGGCAGTTGAGCACATTCATCGTTTTGTGCTGCCGGCAGCGTTGCTGGCGGGTCGTGGGGTAAACCTCATCCACGGCCGCCCAGAACCCCATGGCACCGTCCATTGCCCGGCAGTGCATCGCATAGCGATGTCACGAGAGGGGCCGATAGACAGTCTGGGCGCGTTCATTCCTCGGCTTTTGAGGCTGAGCAGAACCTCGCGCCAGCTCTGCGTGGACTCGCGCACCCCGTCCTCAATGGCCAGGAACCGTTTCTTGCCGCGGGCGGTGACGCCAACAATTACAAGCGCGCAAAGCTTGTCATCCTCGCCCCGAAGGCCACTGTGGACGCCGTCAGCCCAGATTTAGACGATTGGCTCGTCATCGAACGCAGCGTCTTTCCAGCCGTCATACTCCTTGGCCCATTCGCGCTTGAGACGCGAGACCGTATTCGCCGACAGCCTACTTTCCACAGGCAAGTCTACCTCACCTTACTATGTTTTTGTGCCCCGATCGCCAGCGATATCCGTTTCTTGCGCACGAAAAACCTCCAATTGCGCCTGCACAGTCGTCGTCAGCTCATTTAACGAAAATGGCTTCGGCAAAAACACAGCATTCGATATTCTCGGTCCCTCATCACCGAATGCGTCCTCGGCATAACCAGAGACAAAAACAACCCGTGTTTTGGGCCGATCCTGCAATGCTTCACGCACCCAAGTCGGGCCATTCTTGCCTGGCATAATCACATCCGTCACGAAAATATCTACCGTCAGGTCGGGGTCTTCCAACATCGCAAGCGCCGCCTCCGCACAATCAGCTTCTAAAACGGTATATCCCCGCAACCGCAAGGCTCGCGACGCAAAAGCCCGCACCGGTGCTTCGTCTTCAACCAATAACACCACGCCCTCGTCTGAAACCGACAATGGTTTCGCAATCTGTGGAATCACCGGTTTCATGTCAGCGACAGAGACTTCATATACCGGAAACAACAGCGAAAACTCTGTGCCGCGATCAACCTCGCTATTTACAAAAATAAACCCGCCCGTCTGTTTTACGATCCCGTATGCAGTCGATAGGCCCAGTCCAGTCCCCTCGCCAGTTCGTTTTGTAGTATAAAACGGTTCAAATATCTTGGGCATTTTTTCCGGCGGAATACCGTGCCCCTCGTCAACAACTTTCACCACTACATAATTCCCCGGCGGCACGGTCGCACGGTCGCGCAATACAGGCTCATCCAAAGTCAAGTTTTGCGTCTCAACCCGAATTTCTCCTCCCGCCGGCATTGCATCACGGGCGTTGACAACAAGGTTCATCAGGACTTGTTCAAGTTGGCGCTTATCGGCCCTTATCGGCTCCAAATCCTGCGCATGTGACAGCGACAAAACAACCTTTTCGCCGACCAACCGGTTCAAAAGATGTGTCAAATCCGAAAGCGTATCGCGAATATCAATCACTTCTGGCTGCAAATTTTGCTTGCGTGAAAACGCGAGCAATTGCCCGACAAGACTCGCCGCGCGATTTGCGTTTTGATGTATCTGAATCAAATCGCCATAGTTTTGATCACCTTGATCATGCCGCAAAAGCAACAGATCACAATGACCCGAAATTGCTGTCAGAAGATTATTGAAATCATGTGCAACCCCACCCGCCAATTGGCCAATCGCTTGCATTTTCTGACTTTGGACAAATTGCGCTTCTAAAGTCTTTAATTCCGTCACGTCATTTAACACAGCGATCAAATGCGGGTCCGCAACGCCGCCAGCTGTATTCAATGTGACTTGAACAAAAATATCACGGTTTTCGCCGCGCCCGCGCAGGAACTGAGAAACATACCCTCCCCGGCCTTCAATCGCCTCGCGCAGCCAATCCCCAAAAGGGCGGCCCAAACCATCCAGAACATCGCCAACACGCTTGCCCTTGGTTGACGTGATATCCAAAAGCCCTCGCGCCTCGCGGTTTGACGCAAGCACTTCACCGTCCGCCGATATCTTGAGCAACGGAACCGGTAAATCCTCGATCGCATCCCATTCCGCCGCCAATTCCCGCGGCCCGTTTTTCTCGTCGTCCTTGGCGTTGCGCGGAATGATATAAATTTCCGTCCGCACCACTTTGCTCTCGATCATCGCGAGCGTGACCATCACTTCACCATCCACACTGACAAGCGCACATGACAACCCGGTTCGCGGGACGACGTCACCAAAGACGTCTTGCATCGACTTGGGACGAAAGCCAAGAAATACGCGGCACGCCTCATTTACAAACAACACCGCACCACGTTTTCCAAGCGTCATCATCGGGATACTTAACGCATCACTCGATCGGATAGTCGAATGATCGCTGCGAAGACCTTCTTCCAGTCGCCACAAATAGGTATTTTTCTCGATTTTAGAGACCGACAACCCATATTGACCTGACCGAGTGACAATCTCTTCTTTCCCGCCGCCCATCGCATCGGCGCGGGTGATCAAACGGTATAAAACAACATCCGGGTTCGCAACGATCGCTGTCAGCAGCGACCCTAACGCCTGTTGCTCGACCTCTTCGAATTTATTTTTCGCCGCCTTGTTTCGCAACAATATCTCGCCTTCAGAATTGGTAAGAAACGCAAAATTCGGGTCATGTGCCACAACATTTTTCAAGGCGTCGCCAATGACAACTCCCGCTTCGTCCGACCGATATGCGCGCATCATCAAAGCAATACCGCCCAGAAAAAACACGAATGCCACACCGATCAGGCTGCCTTGGATCAGGGGTTGCGAAAACTGATAGGCGGCCACAAGCGACACAATAATCGCGCCGCCAACAATCAAGGCAGTGCGCATAAGGCCCGGCTTTACGGGCACGTCCACGACAGTTTGGTCAATGGCAGTCAAGTCATGTCCTCAATTCAGTCCTGATCAGATAAGCCTACGAAACTTAACAATCACTTAAGACAGAGGCGCAAACGAAAAATTCCTCAACATCAATTCAACCACAGGGTGTGTTATTTCCGCGTCAATACCGCGTGGTAAAACCCGTCACCCAAAGGGTCCGGCACCCGCTGGTGCGCCTCCGTCAAAGCCCATCCGGAATTGTCCCCCAAAAACGCGGCAACAACACCATTGTTCTCGGCTTCAAAAACCGAACATGTCGCATAGACAAGCTGACCATCACGCGCCACAAAATCCGCCGCATTATTCAAAACTTCGACTTGTAACTCATTGAAATCAGACATTTTATTTGGTGAAAATGCCCATTTCGCTTCGGGGGCGCGGCGCCATGTTCCGCTGCCGCTGCACGGCGCATCGACAAAAACAACATCAAAGGGTGCGTTGGCCGCGATCTGCGGCGTCTCCAATACGGCTATTTCAACGCCTGCACGCGCGGCCCGAGGGGCGATATCCGCGGTCCGCGCGGTCGCAATATCATGGGCAAACACCTTGCAATCGAACATATCGGCAATCGCAAGCGCCTTGCCACCACCGCCCGCACAATAGTCCAAAACGCGTGACCCATTCCGCATATGCAGTCCCGCAACGGCCTCTTGCGAGGCAAGGTCCTGCACCTCGACCAAGCCGCTTTCAAAAGCCATTGATAAATGTATGCGTCTTTCATTTTCAATAACTTGCAACGCACAATTGATATTGCCGACTGGCGTTGCGGCAATGCCGTCCCTGGCCAACACCTGTATCACGTCTGACCGCGATGAGCGACGCAAATTGACCCGCAACGTCACCGGTCCACGCGCCTGAAGAACTTGCGCTGCCGCACTCGCCTGAGCACCCAAATCCCGACACCAGACCGGCCACAACCAATCAGGGAAATCATGCTGTTCTGCCTGCGACAACGGGCTTTGACCGGCGGCCAATTCCTGCCCGCTCAGGGCATCGGGGCAATACCCGCCAACACCAAAAATACTATCTATATCAAGGCCTTGACTGCGAATATGCCCAATCATCAAACCCCGACCGGTCATGGCACCACCGATGGCGGCCAGCGATCGTTTGCATCTTAGCGCATCAAAAACGTGATCCCTTACAGCCGCGCGGTCCTTGGATCCCGCATAGCGATTGCCGCGCGCCCAGCGCGACAGACACTTTTCGGCAGCCTCTCCCGCCAATACATCATCCAAAACGGCAATCGCCGCGGCAACCCTTGCAGCAGGTGTCATGAAACCACCTTCATGTCACATCGCAACACATTGAAACTTCACCCAATTCTATAATTCGGGCTTTCGCGCGTAATCTGCACGTCATGCACATGGCTTTCTTTCAAACCCGCCCCCGTGATCCGGACAAAGCTACAGTTCTTGCGCATTTCCGCAATCGTCGCGTTACCCGTGTAGCCCATCGCCGCGCGCAATCCACCCACCAACTGATGCACCACAGCGGCGGCAGACCCCTTGTAGGGCACCTGCCCCTCAATCCCTTCCGGCACCAGCTTGTCGCTTGCCGCATCCTTCTGGAAATACCGGTCCGCAGACCCGCGCGCCATCGCGCCCAAACTGCCCATCCCCCGGTATGACTTGAATGAGCGGCCCTGATACAAAATCATCTCGCCGGGGCTTTCATCCGTGCCCGCAATCATCGAGCCGACCATCGCGCAAGACGCTCCGGCAGCAATCGCCTTGGCAAAGTCACCCGAAAACTTGATGCCACCATCGGCAATCACCGGCGTATCACCGGCCGCCTGCGCGCAATCCATAATCGCGGTCAGTTGTGGCACACCCACACCGGCCACCATCCGTGTGGTGCAAATCGATCCCGGACCAATCCCGACCTTTACCGCATCGGCACCCGCACCAATCAACGCGCGCGCGGCCTCTGCGGTCGCAATATTGCCCGCAACAACCTGCACCGCACTGCCCAACGCCTTCACGCGCTCGACAGCCAGTGAAACACCCGCAGAGTGCCCGTGCGCGGTATCAATGACAATCATATCAACCCCCGCCTCGATCAAAGCCTGCGACCGCTCGAATCCGGCATCCCCCACACCCGATGCCGCCGCAACCCGCAAACGACCCAATTCGTCCTTGCAAGCCACCGGATTCAACACCGCCTGTTCGCTGTCTTTCAGGGTCAACAACCCGGTCAACTTGCCGGCCTTGTCGGTAATCAACAACTTCTCGATGCGCCTTGCCTGCATCAACGACCTTGCCTCATCCAGATCCGCAGGCTCGCGCAACATCGCCAGATTATCGGCCGTCATCATCACGCTTACCGGCGTCTTGTCATCGGTCGCAAAGCGCATATCTCGGTTGGTAACAATGCCTACAACCGTGCCATCGGGGCCAACAACCGGAAATCCGGTAATGCGGTAGCGCTCCATCAATTCCTTTGCATCCGCCAGCGTCTGGTCAGGTGTCAATGTGATCGGGCTATAGACCGTGCCGGACACAAACCGCTTCACCTGCCTGATTTCTCGGGCTTGTGCGGCAATATCCAGGTTCTTGTGCACCACACCAATGCCACCCGACTGCGCCATCGCAATCGCCATCTTGCCCTCGGTCACCGTATCCATCGCGCTCGATAACAACGGTATATTCATCGGAATTGATTTGGTCACAAATGTGCGCGTATCTGCGGTGGTCGGCATCACACTGGATGCGGCCGGAACCAACAATACGTCGTCAAAGGTAAATGCCTCACGAATCTCCATCAACCTGTCTCCTGGGATGTCATTAGCGTTGGCATGGTCCTTTCGCATGGATCGGGCCGCGACACTACCCCAAATGCGCATCCCATGCCGCTCAATGTCTCCCAGATGACGGGTTCGCCCTTTCGCCTGCCAATCAATGCGCTAATGTCCGCTCAACTCTAACAAAAGGCCGCCCCATGAGCACCGATCCCCTTGTGATTTTCACCCCCTCCGGCAAACGCGGCCACTTTGCCGTCGGCACCCCGATCCTGACGGCTGCGCGCCAGCTTGGCGTCGATCTCGATAGCGTCTGCGGCGGACGGGGCATCTGCTCGAAATGCCAAGTCACGCCGTCTTACGGTGAATTCTCGAAACATAAGGTCACCGTGCATGAGGACGCCCTTTCCCCTTGGAACGCGGTCGAAGAACGCTACAACACCATCCGCGGCCTGCCAAAAGGGCGCCGCTTGGGCTGCCAAGCCACCGTGCAACGCGATGTCATCGTTGATGTGCCCCCCGAAAGCCAAGTGCACCGCCAAGTGGTGCGTAAACGCGCCGAGGCCCGCGACATCACAATGGACCCCTCAACGCGGCTCTATTACGTCGAAGTGACCGAACCCGACATGCACGACCCCTCGGGCGATCTTGAGCGGCTGATCAAAGCCCTGCGCCACGACTGGGACCTGCCCGAACTCGAGGCCGACTTGGGCGTCTTGCGCAGCCTGCAAGCGGCGTTGCGCAAAGGCGAGTGGAAAGTCACCTGTGCGGTACACTTGGGCGACGACACCTTTAGTCCGCGCATCATGCAGGTCTGGCCGGGGTATTTCGACGGGGCAATCTACGGGCTCGCCGTGGACCTAGGCTCTACCACCATCGCGGCGCATCTGTGTGATCTGCACACCGGCGAGGTCGTGGCCTCGTCGGGCATCATGAACCCGCAAATCCGCTTTGGCGAAGACCTGATGAGCCGCGTGTCCTACGGCATGATGAACGCAGGCGGCGCCGAGGAAATGACCCAAGCGGTGCGCGAAGGCATGAACGCGCTTTTTGTGCAAATCGCAGCCGAGGCCGAGATTGACCGCAACCTGATCGTGGACTGCGTCTTTGTGTGCAATCCGGTCATGCACCACCTGTTTTTGGGCATCGACCCCTACGAGCTGGGCCAAGCCCCCTTTGCCCTCGCCACCTCCGAATCGCTGTCATTGCGTGGCATCGAGCTGGACCTGAACCTGCACCCCGCAGCCCGCGTCTACATCCTGCCCTGCATCGCCGGACACGTCGGCGCAGATGCGGCCGCCGTGGCCCTGTCAGAGGCACCTGACAAATCCGAAGACCTCGTGTTGGTCGTCGACGTCGGCACCAACGCCGAAATCCTGCTGGGCAACAAGCATAAGGTCCTTGCCTGCTCGTCCCCTACAGGCCCTGCTTTTGAGGGCGCACAAATCTCAAGCGGCCAACGCGCAGCCCCCGGTGCCATCGAGCGGGTCGAAATTGACCCCGTCACAAAACTGCCGCGTTTCAAGGTCATCGGCTCTGATCTGTGGTCCGACGAGGACGGTTTTGACGCGGTCACCGCCCAGACCGGCATCACCGGCATCTGCGGCTCCGGCATCATCGAAATGGTGGCGGAAATGCGCATGGCGGGCATCGTCGACGGACCGGGCCTGATCGGCTCGGCGGAACAAACAGGGTCATCGGCTTGTTTCCTCGACGGGCGCACCAACTCCTACATGGTGCATGACGGATCGGCGACAGGCGGGCCGGTGATCACCGTCACCAACCGCGACATCCGCGAAATCCAGATGGCCAAAGCGGCACTGTATTCAGGCGCACGGCTCTTGATGGATAAATTCGGCGTCGACAGCGTTGACCGCATCGTGCTGGCCGGCGCATTCGGCGCGCACATCAGTCCCAAACACGCGATGGTGTTAGGCATGATCCCCGACGCGCCACTTGATAAGGTCACCTCGGCTGGCAACGCCGCAGGCACCGGCGCGCGCATCGCGCTGCTGAACCGCGCCGCGCGTCGTGAAATCGAGGCCACCGTGCACGAGATTCACAAAATCGAGACCGCAATCGAGCCGCGCTTCCAAGAGCATTTCGTCAACGCGTCAAATATCCCCAACGCGGTCGAGCCGTTCCCGATCCTCAAATCCATCGTCACCCTGCCCGACGTCAATCACAACACCGGTGGCGGTGGCGGCGGCGGGCGCAGACGGCGGCGCGAGACCTGAGGTCCGGGCCGCACTCAACACGGCATATTGTCGATTCTGTCGTCAAATACCTCGTCGGCCAGGCGTGCATTGATCCGCGCCAGGCGCATTGGGACCTTGCGACCGCACGCCGAAATCCCGTCGACCATCTTTTGCACCTCTGGATACAGACTTAACCGGTCACACGCGCTCGCGAGATTGATTCTCTCTTCCAACAGGCGCAGTTGCCTCTCGATTTCGTGGTCCATGATGTTTCCCCCAGATGGATTGGGCCACACTCACCCGGCCCAAATAGGCAAATCAAACTTAGCACAAACGCGCGCCATGTAGCCCCCTGATCGCTAGCCGCTCCGATTTGAGCCAAATCATGCCAACCCGCGCTTGACGCCCGCCCGCACCGCGCGTAAATCAAGCCTCGTGATGCGGGTATGGTGAAAAGGTATCACGAAAGCTTCCCAAGCTTAGCAATCCAGTACCGGCCTGTTCTAGAACCTCCCAATGTGGTTGATTTTGTTGCATAAAGCGCCGCATCGTTGTCCCGACGTGTTATACCGCGTTGCAATGTGCTGCCTACAAAATCACTACAAAATGGGACAACGAAGATGCCAACTGAACGCTTGAAGCTCACCGAAACCGCGTGCAAGAACGCCCCGGCGGATGCAAAACTCTGGAACACCGAGATCAAAGGTTTCGGCCTGTTCGCAGGCAAGACGCGCAAGACATTCTACTATCAAAAGGATGTGCACGGCAGCAAAGCCGACTGCGTTCGCGCCCATGCCCGCGTCGCGAAGACAGGCGAGCGCGGCGCGAACCACGTCATGAAATCCTTCCGTTCGATCTACAATCATGCGCGACGCACCCACGATCTGCCGGAATGTCCGACCATCGCGATAGAATGGTTCAAGGAGGAACCTTCGCAGAGCATCATTGCCGACCTGTCCGAATGGAAGCGCGTGGTCGATGAACTGGAGAACCCGATCCACACAGCGTTCTATCGCTTGCTCCTGACCACGGGCTTGCGCAAGACGGAGGCGCTTTCGCTGCGCTGGGATCAAGTGCGCGACGATCACCTGCATCTGCCTGAAACAAAGAACGGACGTGCCTTCGACCTGCCCCTGCTGCCCGAGCATCACGCCATCCTCGAACCCATGCGTCGATTCCGGTCAGAGTATGTCTTTCCCGGCACTCGTCATGCCGTCCACATGAAAGAACCTGTCCGCATCGCGTGGACAGCGCACGACCATCGTCGCACCTTTGCGACATTCGCAACAACAGAGGCAGGTCTGTTCGAAGAAACGGTCGGTCGGCTGCTGAACCACACCCCACAATCTGTGACCGGATCACGATACATCGTGGTCGATCATACCAAGTTGCGCGAACCGATGGGAAAGATCATCTCAGCGTTTAAACGCAAAGACCTGATTTAAATCAGAAAACTTCTATTTTCATAACTCGCTTATATTGCAATACGGTCGAACACCACCTAAGTTGACCTCGTGAAGATACGCCGACGACCGCGCACACCATAAAACGCTAAGTGGTCTGAAAGCCGTGAGCACCTGAGAGGGTGAAGTACTGGTACCTGCAATGATGCAGGTTAGAGCCGCCGCCAGCCTAGCTGTCGGAAGGACGAGCCAAACCCAGTTACTGTGCACGAGCAGGCACCAATCCCCGCTGGGGAGAATGGTGCATGTTATGCCTAATACTCAGAACGACCAATTTTTCGATACCGCTCAAGCCTCTCACCACCTTGGTTACTCTAAATCAACATTGGAGTGGTGGCGAACCGAAGGACGTGGACCTCGCTTTTACAAGATGTCCGGTCGCGTCCGCTATCGCATTTCCGATCTGAATGACTGGATGGAATCCGGCCTCGTAGAAACGCGTGGTTGATCATCATGGAGTGTTTGAGAACATGGCGAAACATCGCCAATGCGAGCGGCCATTCCGTGCGCGAATGGAACGCCAAAGATGAAAAGTGGTGGTATCGTCCGATCAGCAACCCGCTGACGGATGATATTATCCGTGAGCACCTAACGCGCGGCGATGATTGCCGCGCGATATGGCTGAACGTCGGCAACGAAAGCGATCCTGAAAAACTCGATCACACGCGGTTCATGATCTTTGACTTTGACGATCACAACCAGCGAATGACCAAAGACGAGATTTTCGCAAAGGCGTCAGACGTCGCGAATGCCTTAAGCGAGAACGATGTGCCGCACCTCTTGTTCTTGTCAGGTGGCGGTCACGGTATGCACATCTGGGTCACGTTCGACGCACCAAAGCGCGTTGATGTGATGATGCAACTTGCCGACTTTATACTCAAGAAAGCAGGCCTCGCGCGAAAGGCTGGCGGTGAACTCGCAGATGGCTTTGTCGAGGTGCTACCGAAAGGTGTCGGCCAACAGGTTTGTGCCCTTCCCTTTGGTCGCAAGTCGAAGCGGATGGCGTTAACCGACGACGGATCACTTCTCGAAACCTCGCCCCAAGACGCCATCATCGAACAATACTCGGGCAAGAAGCGAGGGCGCAAAGCAACGTCGGAATCGGCGGAGGAAAACCGCGACGCTGTCGTAGATCGCGTCCGATATGAGGATGCGGTATTTCATGCTTGTTGCTCCTTGGAATCAAAAGGGCCTCGCAGATGCGAGGCCCGTTGGGTCAGTGAATGAGGGTTGGGGCTACTTGTTCGCGGCCATGTCGGCCTGCGCGGCGGGCTTGCGCAGCGGCACGACGTTCGACCCCTTCGGCAGCATCAGGTGCAGGACGCCGTTCTCACGGCGCACGCCAAGCCCCGCGGCCCGCAGATCGGTGTAGATGGCCGCTGACGCCACATCGCGCTTCCAGCCTGTCGCGGTGGCAAGCTCGTCCAGCGTGCAGCCTGACAGAAGGGCCTGCACCATCGCATGGCGCTTCGTGCCCTCCCGGATAGGGCGCACATTGGAAAGGTCGCTGGTCGGCTCAACCAAAACGCGGTCCTCAAGCGTGCGGCCCTTCTTCGGCAGCGCGACGACGTTCGACTTCGAGTTGGCCTTCGGCGTGGGGGCCTTCTTCGGCTTGATCGTCGCCTTCGCTTCGACGCCATCGGCCAGCAGGTCAAAGGCAATGGTCACGCCCCAGTCGGTCAGCACCTGATCCACGCCGGGTTGCCCGTTCGGCTTTTCGTTGCCCACGGAAAGGATACCCTTCGTTGAGAGCGAGGCGATAACGCCTTGAACTTGTTTCTTCGTCAGGCTGGTGCGCTGCGCGATCTCGGCGACGTCCGCAAACGTCATGTTGTCGCCAAGCATCCCGTCGAGTGTTTCTGCGCCGTTGCATTCCATTCCGGCGTCAAGGTGCGCGACGCTCACGGCTTTTTCGAGCGGGGTCATTTTCTGGATGACTTCGCGAAGGGTCGGGGCTTTGGTGTTGTCAGTGGTCATATCATGTCACTCCGTTGATGTGTTCCCGGAACGTTCCGGGCACAACTGAGTTATCGGACCTGCCCCCGGTGCTGCTCAAGCAAAGATTGCGGCGCTAAATGTTGTTTATTTAAGACAGTTTACCCACTATACTGAGCACATGAAACGAGAACCCCGCCGCATCATCGAAGAAGCGATCTTTGAAAGTCTAGGCCCATTGTCAGCCCGTGCCTTACTCGCCATGACGCGCGACGGCTGGGAAAGCCTGCGTGCGGGCATCACAGATCAACGGAATGGCAAGGACGGCCTGTCCGCCCGTTGTGTGGCCTGTCAGGGGTCGGTCTATATCACCACGGCGCAAGGCCGTCCCCTGTTCGCACACTATCAAGGATTAGACCCTCGCTGCCCTTGGTATTCGGGCAAGAACATGCACCCAGACGATGCAAGGGCCGCGCAGTATCATGGACAGCAAGAATCCGCGATGCACCGCAGCATGTGCGAACTGATTGCGGAACTCGCGGCGCTGGATGAAAGGTGCGAAGGCACGAAGGTCGATGAGTATCTGCCGCCTACGGCAAGCGGGCATGGGCGTTATCCCGACGTGCTTGTTGACTGGCGTGACTTCGGGCGCTTCGCCGTCGAATACCAGATGTCGCACACCTTCCAGACGGAGGTATCCCAGCGGTGCATTCACTATGACCGCGAAGGAATACCATTGCTTTGGGTGCTGTCCTCCTTCGATCCCGACCGCGTGCCGCAGGCCGTGTCAGACGTTGTGCATCGCCACAGGGGCAATGCGTTCGTCCTAGATCAGGAGGCAGTCAACGCATCGCGTGAGGCAGGCACGCTGGTGCTGACCTGCTACCTATCGAATGGCGAAGGATATGACGCGCCCATTCTGTCAAGGTTCGATGCCTTGACGTTCCCGGAATCCCGCCGCCCGTTCTTGGAGGATCGGCTGGCCGGGCCGCTGCTCGAACAGATCAAGCAGCGCCGACAGCCTTACTTTCGCGCGTTGCGGGCATGGGGTGACAGGATGGGTGAACTGCCACTAGACGACCTAGAGCCTTTTGCAGGTCGTGCGCGGGTTGACCGACTGGTTGCGGCGGCGTTTTCTATCGTGTCCGAAGCAGCGGGCAAGCCCGAGAACTTCGCAAGCGATCACCCTAACATTCGGGCGATGATGAACACCTACCAGAACTCAGGATCACTTGCCCCATACGCCCGCCTACTGACCACATTGATCGAGAACACGTCGCAGCAGACATTGTTGACTGGCAAGGTCGGGGAACACCTGCGACGGTCGATCACAGGTCATAGGCTCGGCCATGTCGAGCAGGTGAACGAGGCGTCACCAGAATGGCGGTTACTGCGTGAACTGCTGCCCGAGGCTCTGGACCCCTTTATTCGGCAAAGGTTGATCGACGCTGCTGCGCTGCCTGCTTGGGCGACCTAAGAAACTGGTTGGGTAGAGTGCGCGTCGTCGTGTTACTGACGGCATGAGCAGACAGCGAGCAGCGATAGACGCAGGCCAGCCCGATTGGGTAGAGTTGCCCGCTTCCGAGAAGGAGGCGAAGGCAATGCTGGCTGCTGGCTGGCCCATCGGCCTGCCGAAATTGATCTTTACAGGTCGCGCGTGTAGTCGGGGGCATACGTCGCCGCGTTGGGCCTCGGGTTACTCTTGCTGCCAGTGCGACCTTGAAGCCAACAGCACGCCAGAGGCGCGGGCTAAGGAGCAACGATACCGTTGCAGGCCGGAAGTGCTCCAGCGGCAGCGGGAACAAAACCGCGCCCGTATGGCAACGCCTGAGGGCCGGGAGGCGAACAGGCTCTACCTTCGTGACTACTTTGCCCGTCCCGAAATAAAAGCGGCGCATCGCAGCTATATGCGGGAGAACCAAGCGACGCGGGACGCGCGCAAATTGAAAGCCACACCGCATTGGCTAACACAGGAACAGCACGCCGAGATCAAGGCCATCTATCAAGATGCAGCGTTGCGGGAAGGGTTGTGGCACGTCGATCATATCATCCCGCTACGGCACCCCAACATTTGCGGCCTTCATGTCTCATGGAATCTTCAAGTGCTGACTGCCAACGACAACCAAAACAAGAGTAATTCGTTCGACGGGACGATGGACAACGACGGCTGGCGCGTTTAAACACTAATCATCGCGGGTATGGTGAAATGGTCTCATGCGAGCTTCCCAAGCTTCAGTTACGAGTTCGATTCTCGTTACCCGCTCCAGCCTCTTCCCAAAAACCCGACCTGCGACAGCCTGCCTCATGGGCAGCAGCCCCTTGCGTCCTACCTGCGCTCTACCAGAAAACCGCAAAGGATCGCGTCAATGTTCAAAGGCCTCTTTCTCTCTCTCGCACTTATCGTAGGCGGGCTGATTATCGGTGTGCCAGTGGTGTTTGCACTTCTGGTCTAAAGGTGGCTGGTCTGCGGCAATGACACGCGCTATTGCTATGCAAAACACGCTTAAGCAACAGGATCCCCCCAATGCCAAATATCACCCGCCTGCACACCGGCCCGCGCATGTCACAAGCCGTCATCCACAACAAAATCGCCTATCTGGCGGGACAAGTCGGGGCCGAAGGCAAGTCTGTGACCGAACAGACCGAAAGCATCCTTGCCAAGATCGACGCGCTGCTTGATGAGGCCGATACCAACAAGCAAAACCTGCTGACAGCCCAGATCTGGCTTGCCGACATGGCCGACTTTGCCGAAATGAACAGTGTTTGGGACGCATGGGTGCCCGCAGGCAACGCCCCGGCACGCTGGGCCGGTGAAGCCAAACTCGCCACCCCGGGCTACCGCGTTGAAATCATCGTGACCGCCGCCATATGACGCTGCCCTATTTGACGGCACTGCGCGCAGACCAACTGCGCAGCGCAGGGATTCATGCGCCGTGGACCTTTGGTTATGCCGACATGGTCCGCTACGGCGAAATCGACATGCTGCACCACGTCAACAATGGCGTCTATCTCAAATGGTTCGAGAACCTGCGCGTGCGCTACTTCATCGAACGCGGCATCTGGACGGCTGACGGCACCCAACCCAAAGTCGTTGTGCGCAATGCGGGGCTGCATTTCCGTGCCGAGGTGAAGCTCGGTCAAAACTATATCCTCACCGCGCGCACCACCAAAATCGGCACGACCAGCTTTACAATGGACTATGGCGTCTGGGTTGATGGGACCCTGACAACCACAGGCGACGCGGTCTTGGTGGCAATTGACGACAAAGGCCAGAAATGCGCCTTGTCAGACAGCGCCAAACAGGTCTTTCGCCAGTTTGACGGCGCGGTTCAGGCCTAGACACCGTGTTTTTGCAGAAAATCCACCAAAGCAGCCGTTGACCCATCATAGTCAGCGGCCGTTTTGGCACCCTCGACTACAGGCTGCAACGCGGTGGCCAATTCCTTGCCCAACTCGACACCCCACTGGTCATACGAATTCAGGCCCAACACAACACCCTCCACAAACACACGGTGCTCGTAAAGTGCTACAATCTGGCCCAACACAAACGGGGTAAGCTGCGGATAGGCAATTGTCACCGACGGGCGGTTGCCCGCAAACACACGGTGCTTGGCCTGACGTTCCAACTCCGCGCCCGCGAACGCGCCCGCGACCTTGCCGCGGGCCTCATCCAGATCACGGCCCTTCATCAAGGCTTCCGATTGCGCCAGACAATTGGCCACCAGTAATTGATGCTGGTGATGCAAGGCATCCTCATGACCGCGCGCCGCCACCAGAAACTCGCAAGGCACAACGCGGGTGCCCTGATGGATCAACTGGTAAAACGCGTGCTGCCCATTGGTGCCGGGCTCACCCCACACAACGGGGCCGGAATTGACCGGCAGGTCCGCACCATCCATGCTGACGCCCTTGCCGTTGCTCTCCATCTCCAACTGCTGCAAGTATGCGGGTAAACGGCTGAGATTATTATCATAAGGCAGCACCGCGCGGGTCGCATAGCCACAGCCCTGATTGTGCCATATCCCCACCAGCGCCAGCAGCGCCGGCATATTCTCTCGCCAGTCTGCTGCACAGAAATGCACATCCATCGCGCGCGCACCGCGCAAAAACGCCAAGAAACCAGCCTCGCCAATCGCGATCATCAACGACAGACCAATCGGCCCCCACATCGAATAACGTCCACCAACCCAGTCCTCGAACCCGAACACGCGCTCGGGTGCAATGCCCATCGCTGCGGTCTTTTCAGCCGACGTGGACAGGGCTGCAAACTGCGCGCCAACATCGGAAACCTTCTCCCCCATCCACGCCTGTGCTGTGCGGGCATTGGTCATGGTCTCAATGGTGGTAAAAGTCTTGGAGGCCACAATCACCAGGGTCGTCGCAGGGTCGCAAGACCGCAACACCTGCGCAATATCGGCAGGATCCACGTTGCTGACAAAATGACACCGCGGACCATCGTGATAGGGCGCAAGCGCGAGTGCCGCCATCGCAGGCCCCAAATCAGACCCGCCAATGCCGATATTCACCACATCGGTGATCTTGCCACCCTGGCCCTGAAACGCACCAGACCGCACAGCTTGGGCAAAGGCGCCCATGCGCGTCAATGTGCCCAGAACCTCTGGCATCACATCCGCGCCATCCACCATCACAGGGCCGCCATCAAGGTTGCGCAGGGCTGTGTGCAAGACCGCACGACCCTCTGTTTCATTGATCGCCGCACCACCAAACATTGCGTCACGTTTCGCCGCAACACCTGTTTTATCCAACATGCCTATCAGCATATCGCGCGCCGCCACATCAATATTCGTCTTGGCATAATCCAGACGCATATCGCCGGCCTGCACCGCGAAATCCGCGGCGCGATCGGCATCCAACATGTCCTCAATCCGACGGTCCGCTACTTGAGCAGCTTTGGCCTTCAACACGTTCCACATCATTCAGCTCCTTGCCCAATGCACAACCGCACCATTCAGCACCGCCGCAATCGGGGCCTCTGTGGGGGTCAAATGCCGCGCCTTTTCCAAGGCTGCGCGCTTTTCATCACCGATAATCACAATATGGCGGCTCATCGCACCGCGCAGCACATCCGCCGACAGCGTGATACGCGGCTCGGGCGCATTTGGGGCCCGCATTGCGACCAACACCTCCTTGCCGTTCAGGGCCAACTCCAACTGGTCCGCCCCCGGGAAAATGCTTGCCGTATGCATATCCGCCCCCATCCCCAAAAGCATCACATTGATCGGCAGCATCGGCGCAATATCTGCCGCAAGCTGCGGCAGCTTTTCTTCCGGCGTCGCCGCCTGCGCATAAAGCGGCACATAGCGCGCCGCCGCCGCCCTTTCGACCAACAACCTCTCGCGCAACAGCCGCGTGTTGGAGCGATCAGAACTCTCTGCCACCCAACGCTCGTCGGTCAACATCACACGCACCCGGTCCCAGCCCAGATCGACACCGCAAAGGCTGTCAAAAATCGGACCGGGCGTCGTGCCACCGGGCACCGCAAACGACGCGGTCTCATGGGTCAACAGCGCATTCTTCAACTCGCTTGCCAGAATATCGGCAAGATCGATCATCATCATTTCCGCGTCCGGATATTCTTTGAAATCCATAAGGTCCGCCTCCTGAAAAAACGTCATACGCAGATCATACGCAGATCATACGCGCAGTGCACGGCGGTTTAAGCCTTGATGTCACGCCACTTGCGCCCGTCGCGGTGCAACAACATCAACGCATCCTCGGGACCAGACGAGCCCGCATCATATAGCTTGGGCACATCGTTGCGCGCCTCCCAACCGGTAATCAACGGATCAGTCCACGCCCACGCAGCCTCCACTTCATCGCCGCGCATAAACAGCGTCTGGTTGCCACGGATCACATCCATGATCAGCCGCTCGTAGGCATCCGACACATCATGCGCGCCCTCGCCCAAAGCCTCCGCAAAGGTCATATCCAGCGGCACATCCACCAGACGCATCCCGCCTGGACCAGGCTCCTTGATCGTGACTTGCAAATCCATGCCTTCATTGGGTTGCAACCTGATGGACAAGATATTGCGATGCCGCTTTTCATCGCCTTCAAAAATCGAATGGCCCAAGTCCTTGAACACCACCGCAATCTCCGAAGCCCTTGATCTTAGACGCTTTCCGGTGCGCATATAAAACGGCACGCCAGCCCACCGCCAATTGTTGATATGGCATTTCATCGCGATAAAACTCTCGGTGAAACTGCGTGGATTTTCGGCGTCCTCGCGGTAACTGGCCCCATTGGGACCGGCATCATATTGGCCCCGCACAATGTGATGCGGCTCCACGGTTTGCAACGCGCGAATGACCTTCAGTTTCTCGTCGCGCACCTCGTCGGCACCAAACTGTCCCGGCGGCTCCATGGCGATCAGACACAATAGCTGCATCAGGTGGTTCTGCACCATATCGCGCATTGCACCCGACCGGTCATAGTAGGCACCGCGCCCGTCAACTCCCACCGTTTCGGCCACCGTGATCTGGATATGATCAACATAATGATTGTTCCACAGCGGCTCGAACAAGACATTGCCAAACCGCACCGCCATCAAATTCTGCACCGTTTCCTTGCCCAAATAATGGTCGATACGATAAATCTGGCTCTCGTCAAAATACTCCGCCAAAGATGTGTTCAGCGCCTTAGCCGTCTCAAGATCACGGCCAAAAGGCTTTTCCACCACAATGCGGCTTGTGGCATTGGCGATGTTGTGACTGTGCAGGCGCGAGGCAAGATCACCAAACAGGCTCGGGGCGACCGAAAAATAAAACGCTTGGACAACATCGCCGCGCACCATGCCCGACAGCTTGTCCCATCCGGCGCTGCCCTTGGCGTCAATCGCGGTATAATTCAATGTTTCCAAGAACTTCGCGACCGCCGCACTGTCCTCTTTCTCCGCACCACCAAACTCGGCGATCGCATCCTTGATCATCGCCTGATAGGCTTCACGGTTCAAATCGGACCGTGCAGCCCCGATAATCCGTGCGTTTTCGGGCATTTGACCCGACAAATACCGCCGGAACAATCCGGGCAAAATCTTGCGCCTTGCAAGGTCCCCCGTGCCGCCAAAAATCACAAGATCAAAAGGGTCGACCGGAATTACGCGAGAGGCCATGGGATACTCCGTTCTGCTTGTTAGCGCTAACGACCGCTACTTACAGTCCCGTCCAAATAAAGTCTAGCCTAAGCGACACATCTCACCCGCGCGCGCGACCCTGCGCCTTTGCACCGCAAAGCAGTTGATCAGCAGTGCACATACCCTCGCTCAAATCGCTTTTGCGCGCCCCGCGTCAACCACACCAACCATGGTGGTCACGCTGCGCCCTACCTGCATCTGTGGCAGCAACACCGTCACCCCATCCCAAGCCGATCACGCATAAACGCAAGCGAAATTTGCAGCCCGTCGGGCGCAATCCCGTGGCCCGTGCCCTTCATGATATGGGCAAAAACCTCTTTCCAACCCGCGTCTTGCAGGGCTTGGGCGGCTTGCGGCAAGCTGTCGGGCGACACCACATCATCCTGATCGCCATGGATCAGTAAAACCGGTGGCCGGCACAACGCCTCGTCCACAAGAGCCTCCGGCTCCATCAGCCGGCCGGAAATTGCCACGATCCCTGCCACCGCATCCTCGCGCCGTGGCAAAACATGCAGCGCCATCATCGTGCCCTGACTAAAGCCCAGCACCATGACCTGCTCGGGCAACAGGTCCTCATCGACCATCACCCCGTCAAGAAACGCGTTCAAATCAGCCGCCGCGCGCAACATCCCGTCGCGGCTTTCTTCGAGTGACGAGCCATCGATCCAAGGGATCGGAAACCACTGGAATCCCATCGGCGCGCCCGCGCAGTCTTCTGGCGCATCGGGTGACAAAAACAGCGTATCAGGCATATGCTCTGCCAACGGATCGGCCAGCCCCAGCAAATCCGCGCCATTGGCACCGTATCCATGCAGAAAAATCACCGCTGATCGGATATCACCGGAAAGCGGCTCTTTGCGGCCCGCCGTCAAAGCACGTGTCATAAAATTCCATCCCTTTATTTCGTCGCCCCGTAGTAGGCCCAGATGATGCGCGCCGCAACCGATCGCCACGGCGACCATGCAATCGCCATCGTGGCTGCCTGTTTTGCGTCTGGCCGTGCGGGCAGATCAAAAATCATGCGCGCGCCTTCCTGCAAGGCCAGATCACCGGGGGCAAAGACATCGGCGCGGCCCAGCGAAAACATCGCATAGATCTGCGCGGTCCAGGCCCCGATGCCGTTGACAGCCGTCAGCGCCTTGATCACCGCATCATCAGGAACGCTTTGCAACCCGTTGAAATCAAGACCAGACCGCGCAAGAGACTGCGCATATTTCGCCTTCTGGCGGCTTAGACCCAAGCTGCGCAAATCATCTTGACTGACATCCAAAATGGCATCTGGCGTGGTCAAACCTGCCTCAACCAACCGGTTCCAAATCGCAGTGGCAGCGGCCACGCTGACCTGTTGGCCCATGATGGCCTGCATCAACGCGGCAAATCCGTCAGGCTTGCGCCGCAGTGGCAACGGGGTCAGGCGGGGCAAAATGTCGGCAAAACGCGGCTCTGCCATGGCCAGCCACGCGGCCCCCTCGGCAATATCGGTATCACACCCGATAATGCGCCCCGTCACTGCGACAGCGCCCATGCAACCGCGTCCTGCGCCGTCTCGACCCGCAACGCCAGCGGCATCTTGGGACGTGCAATCATCACCACAGGAATGCCCAGCATCCGCGCCGCGATCAGCTTGGTGGCACTGGCCTCGCCACCTGCATTTTTCACCACAATCCAATCAATGCCCAACTGGGTAAACACCGACACTTCGCGCGCCACGGCAAACGGCGGGCGGCCGATTAAAAACTCGCCGCCTTCAAACGGGAACGGCGCGGTTGGCGGATCGATCAACCGGCAAATCACGCGGCGCCCCTCCAGGCCTGCAAAGCGGTGCAAACTGCGCCGACCGGTCCCCAGAAACACCGTTGTATGCTCTGGAATAATTTCGGCGGCCTCCTCTTCGCGGGCAATCTCGGTCCAGGTATCGCCGTCCTGCGGCACCCATGGCGCGCGCACCACATGCAGATAGGGCAGCCCAAGCGCGGTGCAAATCGCCGCCGTGCGGTTCGAAATCTCTGCGGCGTAAGGGTGGGTTGCGTCAACAACGGCCGATATGCCTGCGTCTTTGACATAGGCGCGAAACCCGTCCGGCCCACCAAACCCGCCAAGGCGCATCGGCAGCGCAAAAGCACCAGCCGCACGGCGGTCCTCGGCCAACGAGACCACCGCGTCACGGCGCGCGCGCGCAAGGCCTGCCGCAATATCTCTCGCCTCGCTTGTGCCCGCCAAGAGAAGAATTGTCACTCGCACACCCCATGTCGCACCATGTACCACGCCGTCGCGGCCCCCGCTCACCCGAAGTATACGAAGCAATCACCGCGCCGCCAATGGCAAAACACCCGTCAAGCGCACCGTTCAAAGGTCTCACCAATGCACGCGCACAGACCATTGGGGGGATTGCGCCGCTTGAAAAGCATGTCTACCGATACCTGCATGACCCAAATGACCGATGATCGCCGCGCCAAGCGCAATGTTGCCGTGCTTGTGGCCGCACAAGCCATCCTTGGCGCGCAGTTGCCGATGATTTTTGTGATCGGCGGCCTTGCAGGCGGGATGCTGTCGCCCAACCCATATCTTGCGACGCTCCCGATCTCGGCGATTGTCTTTGGCTCGATGATGACCGCACCATGGCTTAGCCCCTGGATGCAGCGCCATGGCAGACGCTCGGGGTTTTTCATCGGCGCGGCGGCCGGGGCCACAGGCGCGATGATTGCCGCTTACGGGCTTTATATCGCCTCGTTCAACGTCTTGATTCTGGGCTCTTTACTGACCGGCATCTACATGTCGGCGCAGGGATTTTTCCGCTTTGCGGCCACCGATACCGCCTCTGACGCCTTCCGCCCCAAAGCCATTTCCTACGTCATGGCCGGCGGGTTGATCTCGGCCGTCATTGGCCCGCAGCTCAACAAATTCGTGCAAGACGCCTTTATTGTGCCCTTCCTGGGCAGCTATTTGGCGGTGGCGGCGCTGAACCTGATCGGGATGCTGCTGTTTTTTGCGCTCGACCTGCCCAAGGGCTCCAAAGGCCAGCCTGTCGATGCAAACGCACCAACCGCGCGCACACGCAAACAATTGCTGCGCGACCCGCGGATCGTCACCGCCATCATCTGCGCCATGGTCGCCTATTCGCTGATGAATCTGGTGATGACCTCGACGCCTTTGGCCGTTGTCGGCGGTGGCTTTACCAAAAATAACGCCAATGACATCGTCATGGCGCATGTGCTGGCGATGTTTGGCCCCTCGTTCTTTACCGGCCATCTGATCGCGCGTTTTGGCGTGGAAAAGATCATCGCAACAGGTCTGTTGATCCTGATGGGCGCGGGCCTTGTGGCGCTCTGGGGCTTTGGCATCCCCAACTTCTTTGCCGCCTTGATTTTGCTCGGGATCGGCTGGAACTTTGGCTTTATCGGCGCCACCACGATGATCGCGGCGGCCCATATGCCACACGAGCGCGGCGTCGTGCAGGGCATGAACGACATGATTGTGTTTGGGATGGTGACCGTGGCATCACTTGCCTCTGGCGTCTTGATGAACTTTTCGGGCGGCGGGGCTGTTGCGGGCTGGACGGCTGTGAACCTTGCCATGGTGCCCCTCTTGCTGCTGGCCGGCGGCGCGCTGGTCTGGCTCTCGCAACAGCGCAAATTAGCCTAGCACACCCGCCTTCAACAGCCGCACACCCTGCATGAACGGTCCCAGCTCCAGTGCCCCCTGCACCACCCGCTGCGGATCGGCGATCGCGCGCCGCAACGTGGGCTTGGTCAAAAAACCGGCCAGCGCCACATCCTTGGGCGCGCGCCCCCGAATATGACGCGCATAGGCCTTTTGCGCCAAATCGCGCACCCCGTCCGAGGTGCCATCAATCAAAGGCTTGCGACCACGATCCTCCAGCGCCGGAATCGCGCGCAGAAAATTCGCAACCCCGACCCCATAAGCAAAATCGCGCAGCAAAGCCTCCTGTGTGGCCCCCAGCAAACGCGCCGCCGTCCACAACAAATGCCCCGTTGTGGCATCAATATACTCGTCCAAATGCGCAGCATCTTCAAAAGCGTCCGAATAGACATCCCAGCGGCGTGCCGCGACCAGCCCCATCAGGCACGCAGCCCCCTGCGCATCCAGAACCTGCGCCAGCGCGTCAGTGACCTCGTGCTTGCGCACCACCGCGCCGCTTGCGATCTCGTCCAACACATCCGCCCACCATTGCAGGCGCATCTCGGCGATCATCGGCTCTTTTGTCACCCAAGGGGCGCGGCTGACCTCGACATTAAAGGCATAAAGCGGAAACAACACACGGCGCGCAGGCACACTTGCGGCCATGACCGCCCGAAACCTCTCGGGATCACCCTTTTGCACAATCGCAGCACAGGCATCGATACTCACAGCGCGCTTGCCCCGTCGCGGATCAGTTTCCAGTTGATCGCATCCACCAGCGCATCAAAGGACGCATCCACAATGTTGGCAGACACACCCACGGTCGACCAGCGCCGGTTTTGCGCGTCTTCGCTGTCAATAATGACCCGTGTCACGGCCTCTGTGCCGCCATCGGTAATCCGCACTTTGAAATCAACAAGGCGCATGTCCTCGATCAAGGCCTGATAGGGACCAAGATCCTTGGCCAAGGCCCGCCATAACGCGTTCACCGGCCCGCGGTCCTTGCCGTCAGGGCCTTGGCTTTCTGATACATTCAGCACCTTCTCGCCGTTCACTTTGACCACGACCACCGCCTCCGACAGTGACACCATCTTGTTGCGCTTGTTGCGGCGGCGCTCGACGGTGACGCGGTAGCGTTTGACTTCGAAAAAGCTGGGCAAAACCCCCAGTTCTTCGCGCGCCAACAGCTCGAAACTGGCCTGCGCGGTATCATACGAATAGCCACGCGCTTCCATCTCCTTGATCCGGTCCAGAATACGGGTCAACGCAGGATCGCCCTTTTGCACCTCCAACCCCGCTTGCAGCAATCGCTCGCGCAGATTGGATTGCCCTGCTTGGTTCGACATCGGCACAATGCGGCTATTGCCGACCACCGCAGGGTCGATATGCTCATAAGTTGTGGGGTCTTTGGCAATCGCAGAGGCGTGCAAGCCCGCCTTATGCGCAAAGGCAGAAGCCCCGACATAGGCCGCCTGTTTGGCAGGCACACGGTTCAGAATATCATCCAACATGCGCGATGCCTTGCGCAACCCTTTAAGCGCTGCCAGCGTCACGCCGGTCTCGAACTGACTGGCGTAAGGTTCTTTGAGCAAAAGCGTCGGAATGATCGTGATCAGATTGGCATTGCCGCAACGCTCGCCCAACCCATTGAGCGTGCCTTGGATCTGACGCGCCCCTGCGCGCACCGCCGCCAGCGCATTGGCCACCGCATTTTCGGTGTCATTATGGGTGTGAATGCCAATGTGATCACCCGGAATGCCGCTGGCAATCACGGCTTTGGTGATCTCATAGACCTCCTCGGGCAACGTGCCACCATTGGTGTCACACAGCACGATCCAGCGCGCACCGGCATCAAATGCCGCGTGCACCGCCTCCAATGCATAGGCAGGGTTGGCCTTGTAGCCGTCAAAGAAATGCTCGGCATCAAACAGCGCCTCGCGGCCTTGCCCGACCAGATGGGCAAAGCTGGCGGCAATATTCTCGGTATTCTCGGCCAAGGTGATGCCCAGCGCAGTTTTGACATGAAATTCATGGCTTTTGCCCACCAGACACACGGCAGGGGTCTTGGCATTCATCACCGCCGCCAGCACGTCGTCATTGTCCGCCGACCGGCCTGTGCGCTTGGTCATGCCAAAGGCGGTCATCACCGCATTTGTCTTGGGGGCGGCGTCAAAGAAATCAGAATCCGTCGGATTGGCACCCGGCCATCCGCCCTCGATATAATCCACACCCAGACTGTCCAGCACGTTCGCAATGATCTGTTTTTCGCTTGTCGAAAACTGCACGCCTTGGGTCTGCTGCCCGTCGCGCAAGGTTGTATCGTAAAGATAAAGACGTTCCCGACCCATCATAAATCCCCCAGCTTGGCCGCGTCAAAATCCGGCCCCGGTGCCCATGTCGCTTGCCCGCCCACATCGGTCACCTGCACGCCCGCCGCGTTCAGAATGTCGCGGACCTGATCGGCCAGACCCCAATCTTTCGCGGCCCTCGCCTGCGCCCGCTGCGCCAATAGCGTGTCAACACGGGCGGCAACCGCAGGCACGACATTCGCCCCCCCCTCGCCGCCGTCAAACATCGGAATATCCGCCCAGTTGCTGATGAACCCAAGCATCTGCATCGCGTGGGCAAAGCCCGCAAGTGCCGCAGGCGTCTTGCCCTTGGCCATCACATGCAGCCGAGAGATTGCACCAGAGGTGTTCAGATCATTGGCCAACACGCCCATAAATTCAGGGTCCGCTTTCCAATGCCCTTCGGCGGTCAGCGCCTTGACCAAACCGGGGCCAAACCCGTGGCCCTGCAAAATGCCATACCACTTGCGCAACGCGGCTTCGGCCTCGGCCCTTTTCTTATCGGTCCAGTCCATCGGCTTGCCATAATGCGTGCCAAGCATGACCAACCGAATAACCATGCCATGCACACCACTGTCCAGCAGGTCGCGCACGGTAAAGAAATTGCCCAAGGACTTTGACATTTTCTTGCCCTCGACCTGCAACATCTCGTTGTGCAGCCAGACATTGGCAAAATCATGGCCGGCACAGGTCGACTGCGCGATCTCGTTTTCGTGGTGCGGAAACTGCAAATCGTTGCCGCCGCCATGGATATCAAACGTTGATCCCAGCAGATCCAGCGCCATCGCCGAGCATTCGATATGCCAGCCCGGACGCCCATAGCCCCACGGGCTCTGCCATCCGGGTTGCCCGTCACCCGACGGTTTCCACAGCACAAAATCCATCGGATTACGCTTATAGGGTGCCACCTCGACACGGGCGCCAGCAATCATGTCATCAAGCGAGCGACCCGACAGCGCGCCATACTCCGCATAGCTTTCCACCGCGAACAGCACATGGCCCTCCGCCTCATAGGCATGACCCTTGGCAATCAAGTCTTCGGTCATGGCAACCATCTGCGCAATATAGGATGTCGCGCGCGGCTCATGCGTCGGGCGCAACGCCCCCAGCGCATCCATATCATCGTGATACCAGCCAATGGTCTCGGCGGTCAGATCACCGATCTCGCGACCGCTTTGGGCGGCACGCGCATTGATCTTATCGTCCACGTCCGTAAAGTTACGCACATAAGTCACTGATTTTTTGCCATAAACAAAACGCATCAGCCTAAACAGCACGTCAAACATCAGCACATTGCGGGCATTGCCCAAATGCGCGCGGTCATAAACCGTAGGCCCGCACAGATAGATCCGCACATTTGCTGGATCAATCGGCTCAAAGTCTTCTTTGCGGCGGGTCTTGGTGTTGTGCAGTTTAATCTGGGTCATGGTGCCTCGGCTAGGTGTAATGCCAGCGGGCTTACCAAGTTCAGGGATCAGATGAAACGTGAAAGAGCAGCCCGCGAGGTAAGTCAGCAGGGAATAATGCAGCAAAGAATGAGTGCGTTGCTTTTCATGGGCCAATTCCTAGCAGGATGCACCTCAGGCGTCCAGCATTTCCACCAACCTTCGCAGCGTATTGAGATTGCGCGCCGAGGTCGGCACATGGCCTATGACCTGACCCAGTTTCTCGCCCAGCCTGGAGTTGCTGATCCCCTGCGGCGTATGCAGCCAAATCACCGTGCCATCCTGCACCACCCCCTCGCCCGCCACCATCAAGGCATCACGCCTGACGGCATCGACAACCGGCTTTGTAAAACAAAAGACCCCATGCACGCCCTTGCCATCCTCGGCGTCAAACGGACAGCCCGCCACCAAGGCGCGAAACACCGGCTCCGCTGTCACCAAAACCGGCACCTCCAGCCCGTAAACCTCCTTGATCGCAGCCCCCAAATCCACCGCAAGCGTCGTGGCCCCGTCAGCGGCCTCGAAAATCACATTGCCCGACGCAATCAAGGTGCGCGGATTGCTCTGCGGCCATAGGGCTATACAAATATCGCGCAACCCCGCCATCGGCAGCTTGTTATGCCCGCCCACATTGACCCCACGCAGCAACCCGATCCAACGCGCCATGCTTGCACTCCTTTGCATTTACGGCCACCTTACCCCCATGACCCGCGATGACGTCAATGCCATTTGCCGGACCCTGCCGCGTTGTTCCACCGGATCAATGTCTTCTACGATATCATCCGCAAATCGCTGGCCAAAAAACTGCATGACGCGCTTTAACAAAGCCATTTTTGGCGGGTTGACAGCGCAGCCGCGTTTCTATCCGTTCGGCGCCATGACATTATCACATCGCATCACACATATCACCGGCGCAGGCTCTGACGGCTGGGACGTGTTCTACCGCGCGCGGCGCATGATCGACGCGGGCCAAAACGTCGTGGAACTGACCATCGGCGAACACGACATCGGCACCCACCCCGCCATTCTGGCGGCCATGAACGCCTCTGCGGTTGGCGGGCGCACAGGCTACGCCGAGGTGCCGGGATCATTTGCGCTGCGCGACGCCGTGGCCGCGCGTATTCAGGACCGGACCGGCGTGCCCACCACCCGCGACAACATCCTGATCACCCCGGGCGGGCAAGCCGCACTCTACGCCTGCCATAACGCGGTGTGCGACCACGGCGACACGGCGCTGTATATCGACCCCTATTACGCCACATACCCCGGCACGATCCGCGGCGTCGGCGCCATTCCCAAGGCAATCCCCGCCCATGCGCACAATAATTTCCAACCCAAAGCCGCCGATATCGTGGCTGCCGCCAAGGGCGCTAAATCCCTGCTGATCAACAGCCCCAACAACCCGACCGGCGTGATCTACAGCACCGAGGTGCTGCAAGACATCGCGCAGACCTGCATTGAAAATGACCTCTGGCTGATCTCCGACGAAGTTTACGACACGCAAATCTGGGAGGGCCGCCACTTGTCCCCCCGCGCCCTGCCCGATATGGCCGAACGCACGCTTGTCGTCGGTTCCATGTCAAAAAGCCACGCCATGACCGGTAGTCGTATCGGCTGGGTCTGCGGACCTGCGGATGCCGTCACCCATCTGATCAATCTGGCAACCCACACCACCTACGGCGTGCCGGGCTATATTCAGGACGCCGCAGCATTTGCTCTGGGCGCAGGCCCCGCTTTGGAGGACGAAATCTCGGCCCCCTTCAAACGCCGCCGCGCCCTCACCTTGAAAGCACTGGAGGGCCAAAACGTGGTGCGTGCCGTGCCAGTGCAAGGAGCGATGTATGCCATGCTCGATATCCGCAATACCGGCCTCAACGGCGAGGAATTTGCCAACGCCCTGCTCGACGCCGAACTGATCGCCACCATGCCCGGCGAAAGCTTCGGACAGGCCGCCGCAGGTCACATCCGCGTCGCCATGACACGCGATGACGCCGCATATGTCGATGCCTTGACGCGGCTGGTCGGCTTTGCAAAGTCACTTGCCACCTAGCAGCCCCCGATGCCCCATGCCGCCGGCACTTTTCGCGCATCGCACGGCACAGGCGCGCCTTTCATCGTGGTCAAATGCCGGGATCGCAGCTCGGCCTTGGTGCTGGAAAACCTATGCGCCTCGGCCCTGGCGCGGGTCGCTCTCGCGGCCTGACAACTGCGATGCCCGGCACTGCCGTCGACCGGCTTTTTGTCAAAAACCGCGAATAACCCCGATCTGATCGCTCAAAAACGACCTTTCGTCGCGATTGAACAAGATCAGCGCGATTTCACGCAGATCATAGCCGCGAACGGGAGGACAAAATGATCGGACATCTGGCCAAGATCACTGTGATCATCCGCACCATCGGCGCGCGGCGTGGCCGGGCTGCGCGCGGGCGTCCGGCTGCGGTCTGATCACCGCCGATACCTTGCCGATTTCCACTATGAAAGATCATCCCATGACCGATATGACCGACGCTCCGACCAATGCGCCCACCGCAACGCTTGGGGGCGCTCCGCGCCGCTCGGGTGGCCGCGCCGCCCGCACCGCCGCCCGTTCCGCCCCCTTGCCCACGGCTATGCAGCCCATCAAGGCGGGCATGTCAGGTGGGCGCTACAAGCCGCTGACCGACACCGATATGGCCCGCATCCACGAGGCCGCCCTGCGGGCACTGGAAGAAATCGGACTTTGCGACGCACCACCATCAGGCGTCGATTACATGGTTGCCGCAGGCGCGATTTACGGGGCCGACAAACGGCTCCGCTTCCCGCGCGCCCTGGTCGAAAAGATGCTCGGCAAGTCGCAAAAATCACTCACGCTGCATGGGCGTGATCCGCTTTACGATCTGCACCTGTCGGGCACGCGGGTGCATTACGGCACCGCAGGTGCAGCGGTTCACATTGTCGATGTGCACGGGCGCAACTACCGCGAATCGACCCTGCAAGACCTGCATGACGCCGCCAAGATCGTGCAGCAAATGGACAACATCCACTTCCTGCAACGCCCCATGGTCTGTCGTGACATCACCGACAACCGCGAGATGGACCTCAACACGATCTACGGCGCCTGCACGGGCACGAAAAAACACGTCGGGGTCTCGTTTACCGAACCCGGTTTTGTCGATGACGCGCTGGAAATGCTGCATATGATTGCCGGTGGCGAGCAGACATGGCGCGCGCGGCCTTTTGTGTCCAACTCCAACTGCTTTGTGGTGCCTCCGATGAAATTCGCCACCGAATCCTGCCTCGTGATGGAGAAATGCATCGCAGGCGGGATGCCGGTCCTGCTCTTGTCAGCCGGTCAGGCCGGTGCCACCGCCCCCGCACCCATCGCAGGCGCCATCGTGCAGGCGGTCGCGGAATGTCTGGCCGGCGTGGTCTATGTCAACAGCATTGCACCGGGCCACCCGGCGATTTTCGGCACATGGCCGTTTGTGTCCGATCTGCGCACAGGGGCGATGTCGGGCGGGTCCGGCGAACAGGCGTTATTGACCGCAGGCTGCGCGCAAATGCACCAGTTCTACGGGCTTCCGGGCGGCGCTGCGGCAGGGATCGCCGACGCCAAGCTGCCCGATATGCAGGCCGGCTGGGAACAGATGGCCTCGAATGTCATGGCCGGATTATCGGGGCTGAATATGGTCTACGAGGCCGCCGGAATGCACGCCTCGCTGCTTGGGTTTTGTCAGGAATCGCTGATTCTGGGCGATGATCTGATCGGTCAGGCGCTGCGCTGCGTGCGCGGCATCGAAGTGACCGACAGCGCGCTGAGCCTCGAGACAATGCGCGATGTCTGCCTGAAAGGGCCCGGCCACTACCTCGGCTGCGACCAGACATTGGGCCTGATGCAAACCGAATACGTCTACCCCAAAACCGCCGACCGCATGTCTCCCAAGGAATGGCAGGAAAAGGGCAAGCCGGACCTCTTGATGAAAGCCACCGCGCGCAAGAACGAGATTCTCGCAAAACCGTCAGATGCGCTGCTCGATCCGGTCACGGATGCGGCCATTCGGGCGCGCTTTACCATCCACCTGTGACGCAAACAAAAAATGGCGCGCCCGTCGGGCACGCCATTTCGCCGTAAATCAGTCAGGTCCTAAAACTTATAGGACACACGCAAAGCAAGCGTCTTGGCCGAGAGATCAACGCCACTATTGTCAAAATTCTCGAATTCGTTTTGCAGGAATTCGCCCCCGACCAGGAAGGTGTCATTGACCGCATAGTCCGCGCCGATACCGTAGAAATAGCCGGTGTCAGACGCGTCAGATCCGTCATTCAACGACAGATTGGCACCACCCGCCGTGATATAGGGCAAGAATGCCCCCGCGTCGTAACCGACACGGCCCTTGAGGCGCGTCACAGCACCGTCATAGGTGTCTGATGTGCCGTCAAGATTATACCTGCTGTAATCCAGCTCACCACCAACAACGATCGATCCCAAGTCGCGCAGATACCCGACGTTCACGCCGTAAGCGTTTGCGTCAGTATCAGGGAAACCGTCCGGGCTGACTGTCGCTTGACCAATACTCCCGCCAACATAGAATCCGGTCCAATCATTGCTTGGCACCGAAACCACAGGCACAGGCACAGGCACCACAGCCGTTGGCGCGGCGACCGGTTCGGCCAAACCACCTGCAAAAGCAGTGGATGCAGTGCCCACAAGAAGAGCGGATGAATAAGCAAATTTACGAAGCATTTTATAGTCCTCTGTTTTGTTTCTGAACCAGAAATAACTACGCGCCATGTGGTTTCAAGGTCGATCAAGAAAACTTTTTTAACCGGGTCTGCTGATCGTCCCGCCCGACACGGCGGCGCGCACGCCGGTTGTGCCGCGGCACGATGTCGGCAAGCCGCGTTTGACCCGCACCGCAAGATAGGCAAAGGCCTGCGCCTCCAACATGTCACCGTCCAGACCCGCATCCTCGACCACACCTACGTCCATCTCCAATCCTGCGGCCAACATCGCCATCAGCGTCGGGTTCTTGCGTCCGCCGCCTGTGACCAACACCCGCCCGGGCTGTGACGGGCAATGCTCCATCGCTTTCACAACCCCCATTGCCGCCGCCGCAGTCAGTGTTGCCGCAGCATCTGCATCCGACAAGCCACTGACAGCCTCAAACAGCGCGCTAAAATCGTCTCTGTCCAATGACTTGGGCGGCATTTTGTAGAAATAGGCATGACCAAGAAACGCATCGATAATCGCATCATGCACACAGCCCCCGGCGGCCAGCGCACCATCGCGGTCAAACGCCACACCGCGCCGCTGCATCATCAAATCATTGAGCGGTGCATTTGCAGGCCCGGTATCAAACGCCAATAGCGCGCCGTCGCTTTCGGGCTTGGGCAGGCGCGGATCGACCCACGTCAGGTTGCCCACACCACCCAAATTCAAAAACGCCACAGGGCTGTCCGCCTTGATCCAGCGCGCCAGAGCAAAGTGATAGAACGGGGCCAAAGGCGCGCCCTGCCCGCCCATCTCGACATCGGCACTGCGAAAATCCCAGACCACCGGCAGGTTCAACACATCGGCCAAAACCTGCCCATCGCCACATTGATGTGTGCGGGCATTCGCCGGATCATGGGCAAGGGTCTGGCCGTGAAATCCAACAAGATCGACCCCTTCAAACCCGCATAGCACCTCGGCGTGCACCGTCTCGATCAACTCCGACACCTGCGCCAGATCATCGCCGGGCCATTTGCCCAATGCCGCTTTCAACATCGCCGCCTCTGCCTCGCAATAGGGGCGGTAGGCGCTTTCACCAAAGCTAAAAATATCAATGCCATCCGTGACTATCACAGCCGCATCAACACCATCCAACGACGTGCCTGACATCGCGCCAAGCGCGGTTACGGGACCGGTTTTCTTCATCTCACGAACATCTCCTTTCCCTTGCTCAAATGCATGTTTATAGGGTGACCAACACTTTGTGCAGGAAAAAAGCAATGACCTACCACCCCAAATCCGAATTCATGACCGTGATGATCGAACGCGGCTTTCTGGCCGATTGCACCGATTATCAAGGCCTTGACGAGGCTTTGTCGCACGGCGTGGTCCCGGCCTATATCGGCTTTGACGCAACCGCGACCTCTTTGCACGTGGGCTCTCTGATCCAGATCATGATGCTGCGCTGGCTGCAAAAAACCGGCCATAAACCAATCACGCTTATGGGCGGCGGCACCACAAAGGTCGGCGATCCGTCGTTTCGCGCCGACGAGCGGCCCCTGCTGACACCTGAAAAGATCGACGAAAACATCGCGGGCATCCAAAAAGTCTTCTCCGCCTATATGACCTATGATGACGCCCCCAATGGCGCGCTGATGCTCAATAACGCCCAATGGCTCGACACCCTGAACTATCTGGATTTTCTGCGCGACATCGGGCGGCATTTCTCGATCAACCGGATGCTGTCGTTTGACTCGGTGAAATCGCGGCTCGACCGCGAACAATCGCTCTCGTTTCTCGAATTTAACTACATGATCTTGCAGGCCTATGACTTTCTGGAACTGAACCGGCGCTACGGCTGCCTGTTGCAGCTTGGCGGCTCGGATCAATGGGGCAATATCGTCAATGGCATCGACCTGACCCGCCGCGTGCTGGACCACGAAATCTACGGGCTGACATCGCCGCTGTTGACCACCTCGGACGGCAAAAAGATGGGCAAGTCCCTCTCCGGCGCCATCTGGCTGGATGCCGACCTGCTGTCACCCTATGAATTCTGGCAATTCTGGCGCAACACAACCGATGCGGACACCGGTCGCTTCTTGAAACTCTACACCGAACTGCCCGTCGCCGAATGTGACCGCCTTGGCGCGCTGCAAGGCGCCGACATCAACGACGCCAAAATCATCCTCGCCAACGAGGTCACCACATTGCTGCACGGCGCAGCGGCCGCCACCGCCGCAGAGGCCACCGCGCGCGAGGTCTTCGAGAAAGGCGGCGTTGGCGACGATCTGCCCACCCTGACCCTCACGCCCGCCGCTCTGGGCGACGGCATGTCCATCGTGCAAATCATCGTCAAAGCAGGACTTGCGGGCAGCGGCAAAGAGGCCAAACGCCTGATTGCCGACAATGGCGCAAAACTGAACGATGCCGCCCTCAGTGACGCGGGGCTGATGATCACCGCCGACATGCTGGCCTCGCCGATCAAATTAAGCGCCGGTAAAAAACGCCATGCACTGGTGCAACTGGGCTAGACCACGCAAGGGGCCACCATGACCATTTTGCAAATCGCGTCATTACTTATCGTGCTGGCCGGTGCTTTTGGCGCGATCAACTACCTCTTTCTCAAACTGCCCTCTGCCATCGGCATCTTGGTGGTGGCACTGGTTGCTTCGGTCGCGCTGATCTTGTTTGATCTGATGTTTCCCGCCTTCGGGCTAACCGACAAAGTGCGCGCCACGGTGCTGGAAATCGACTTCTCCGAAGCCCTGCTGGAAGGGATGCTGGGGCTTTTGCTGTTTGCAGGGGCGCTGCATGTCAAACTTGGCGACCTGCGCCGCGAATGGGTTGTCGTGGCACTGATGGCCACAATCGGCATCGGGCTGTCCACCACGATTGTCGGCATCGGCTTTTCGTGGATCACCGGGATGCCGCTGCTCGTCGCTTTGGTGTTCGGCGCCTTGATTTCGCCGACCGATCCGGTCGCGGTCCTGGGGGTCCTGCGCGAGGCGAATTTGCAAAAATCGCTGGAAACCAAAATCGCGGGCGAAAGCCTGTTCAACGACGGGGTCGGCTATGTTGTCTTCCTGATCCTGATCGGGCTGGCGTTTCCAACCGGCGAAGACCACGGCAACGGGCTTGCAGGTGCGGTCAAACTTTTCGTGGTCGAGGCCCTCGGCGGCGCGTTGCTGGGCATCACTTTGGGCTGGCTGACATTCCGGGTCATGCGGCGGATCGACGACTACTCTCTGGAGGTTCTCATCACGCTGGGCCTTGCATTTGGCGGCTATGAACTGGCGGTCTATCTGACTGTCTCGGCCCCGATCATGGCGGTCTGCGCCGGGCTGTTGATCGGCGATGTCGGCACAAAATACGGCATGTCCGAAGAGACCCGCCGATATGTCGATGCATTCTGGAAACTGATCGACGAAATCCTCAACGCGGTCCTGTTCCTGATGATCGGGGTCGAGGTCTTCGCCGTGGTTTTCGACGCCAACGACCTTCTGGCAGGCTTTGCCGCCATCGCGCTGGCCCTTGTCGCGCGCCTTGCCGCGGTCGCGGTGCCGGTGCTCATGCTCAAACCGTTCCGCAGGTTTTCCCGCGGGGTCATCCCGATCATGACATGGGGCGGGTTGAAAGGCGGCATCTCGGTCGCGCTTGCCCTGTCACTGCCCGACAGCGACTGGAAACCCCTGATCCTGACCGCGACCTATATCGTCGTGGTTTTCTCGATCATCGTGCAGGGGCTAACAGTCGCACGCCTGGCCGACCGGCTCGGACGCACGCCCGATCTGCTCTAGACCAAACCGGCGCCACTCACAGCCCGCGCCTAAAAAATGCGCACCCCCTCTGGTCAAGCCCCGACCCCCGCCTTAAACCGGTTTCAACGGCTATCGGCAAAGAGGTTCGCGTGACCACATCTACGATCCTTTCGCGCTGCGAAGCGCATGGCCTGCGCATGACCGACCAGCGGCGTGTCATTGTCGCCGTTCTGGAATCCGCCACCGACCATCCCGACGTCGAGGAGCTTTACAATCGGGCCTCTGCCGTCGATCCGGGCATCTCTTTGGCCACCGTCTACCGGACCGTTAAACTTTTTGACGAAACCGGCATATTGGAAAAACACGAATTTGGCGACGGACGCGCGCGCTACGAGGCCTCCGACCGCGAACACCACGACCACCTGATCGACATGAATTCCGGCGAGGTGATCGAATTTGTCGATCCCGACATCGAAGCGCTGCAAGAAAAAATAGCCGCCAAACTGGGCTACCGGCTGATGGGGCACCGGCTTGAACTTTACGGCGTGCCACTCAAAGACAAATCCTGACCTGGCGCGCCCTGTCAGACCTTACTCACCCTAGCCAACAGGACCCGATTGCATGGACAACATCCGCGGCGCCATTCTGATGGTCATAGCCATGCTCGGCTTTGCAGTAGAAGACACATTGATCAAACTGATGGCCACTGACATCCCCAGCGGACAAATCCTGATGACAATCGGGCTTGGCGGCGCGCTGGTTTTTGCAAGCCTTGCATGGATCAAAGGCGAAGCCCCTTTTGGTTTTTGGATGCTGCGCGGCGCCTCGGGGGTGCGGGCACTGTGCGAAGGTCTCGCCGCCTTGGGATTTGTGACAGCCCTTGCCCTTGTGCCCATTTCCCTGGTCACCACAATCATTCAGGCCAGCCCGCTACTGGTCACTCTGGGGGCCGCGCTGTTTTTCAAAGCGCCCGTCGGACCACGGCGCTGGATCGCGATCCTGATCGGGCTGATCGGCGTGCTGATCGTGCTGCGCCCCTTTGGCGACAGCTTTGAAGCCCCGGCCCTGTTCGCCGTGGGCGGCGTAATCGCGATGTCCGCGCGCGATCTGGCGACGCGGCAGGTCAAACAAAACATCAGCACGCTGCAATTATCCGTGGTAGGTTTCCTGGCCGCCGTGCCTGCGGGGTTTCTGGGGCTGGTCCTGTCAGGTGACGCGCCATTGCTGCCGTCTTGGCATGTCATCACCCTGACCATCGCCGCCATCGCCATCGGGGTGCCCTCGCTTTATTGCATCATCGCCGCGATGCGGATCGGCGATATCGCCTTTGTGACCCCGTTCCGCTATTCACGGATCATCTTCGGGCTGCTTGCGGGCCTCTTGATCTTTGGCGAAACACTCGATGCCTATACCCTGTTGGGCGCCGCAATCATCGTCATCTCAGGCACCTATACCCTGCTGCGAGAAGCCCGCTTGCGCCGCACTTCCCAAACCGTCAAAATCACAGTATAGACGAACCGTTACCGCTAACACCCCATAGGAGTCTGCCCCATGAGCACGATCATCGACATCCACGCCCGCGAAATTCTCGACAGCCGAGGCAACCCAACCGTAGAGGTCGACGTGATCCTGGAAGACGGCACCATGGGCCGCGCGGCAGTGCCATCAGGGGCCTCGACCGGCGCCCATGAAGCGGTGGAAAAACGCGACGGCGATGCATCGCGCTACATGGGCAAAGGCGTGTTGGAGGCGGTCGATGCGGTCAACGGCGAAATCGCTGAAACCATCGTCGGTTTCGACGCGCTGGAACAGGTGGCCATCGACATGGCAATGATCGAGCTTGACGGCACCGCAAACAAATCCCGCCTCGGGGCCAACGCCATATTGGGTGTCTCTCTGGCCGTGGCCAAAGCCGCCGCCGAATTTTCCGGCCAACCGCTCTACCGCTACATCGGCGGCACATCCGCGCGGGTTTTACCGGTGCCGATGATGAACATCATCAACGGCGGCGAACACGCCGACAACCCGATCGATATTCAAGAATTCATGATCATGCCGGTGGCAGCAACCAACATCCGCGAGGCAATCCGCATGGGTGCCGAGGTGTTCCACACCTTGAAAAAAGAACTTTCCGCCGCAGGCCACAACACCGGTATCGGCGATGAAGGCGGCTTTGCGCCCAACCTAAGCTCCACCCGTGACGCACTTGATTTCATTATGAAATCCATCGAAAAAGCAGGCTACAAACCGGGCCGCGACATCTACCTTGCTCTCGATTGCGCCGCGACCGAATACTATAAAGATGGCAAATACGAGATGAAAGGCGAAGGCAAATCACTGACCTCCGCCCAGAACGCAGATTACCTTGCTGGGCTTGCCGCCGACTACCCGATCATCTCGATTGAGGACGGCATGTCCGAGGACGACTGGGACGGCTGGAAGCTGCTGACCGACAAGATCGGCGATAAGATCCAGCTTGTCGGCGACGATCTTTTTGTCACCAACCCCGCCCGCCTCGCCGACGGTATCGCCAAAGGCTCGGCCAATTCCATGCTGGTCAAAGTCAACCAGATCGGCACGCTCACAGAGACCCTGCAAGCCGTCGACATGGCGCACCGCGCACGCTTCACCAACGTGATGTCGCACCGCTCGGGCGAAACCGAAGACGCCACAATCGCCGACCTCGCGGTGGCCACCAACTGCGGCCAGATCAAAACCGGCTCCCTGTCTCGCTCTGACCGTCTGGCCAAATACAACCAGTTGATCCGCATCGAAGAAATGCTTGGCGAAACCGCAATCTACGCAGGACGCTCGATCTTAAAGGGATAATCGGCCCGAAATGACCGCCGACGAGATCATCGCACAGCTCAAACTAGCCCCCCATCCCGAGGGGGGCTATTACCGCCAGACATGGGTCGCCCAAAACGACGGGCGCCCCTGCGGCACCTGCATCTATTTCCTGCTCAAAGACGGCGCTGCCAGCCACTGGCACCACGTCGATGCCGTTGAGATCTGGCACTACTACGCAGGCGCGCCGCTGATCCTGTCGATGTCAGCCTCTGACGCTGGCCCCGCCACCGACCACACCCTCGGACCCGACCTTGCCCACGACCAGCAGCCGCAACTCGTCGTGCCCACCGGCCACTGGCAAGCCGCCCGCACCACAGGTGCATGGACACTTGTCGGCTGCACCGTCTCGCCCGGCTTCGCCTTTTCCGGCTTCACCCTTGCAGCGCCGGATTTCGACATTCCGCGCTAGGCCCTATTCCTCGTCGTCGGGCACACGCCCGAAGCGCGCCAGAAAGACAGGCGCGCTCACCTCGCCACTGCCGGGGTCTTCGCAGATCAAGTAGGCATCAGCCCCGACACAGCTTCCATTGCGGCTTTCGCGTTCCGCACGATCCTCGGCCTGCGCCGCACTGGTATATTGCAACAACTTGTCAACCTTCAAACTGCCCTGCCCGCCGCGGCCCTTGACCTCGACATATGTCTGGCAAATATAATGTATCTTTTCAGCAGCTTCATCGGCGTTGTTCATATTTCACCTTAACTTACATTTCGGAACAAAATAGGAACAATTTTACATCTTGGCAAGCGCTAACCACTTGTCCATCAAATGATGTGACAAAAAAGGGGCCCCCGAAGGGACCCCGTTAGTTTTGCTGATCGGGCTCGTGATTATACCGCTCGTCGTTTTTTGCCTGTGGCCCGATCTGCACCAAAGATGAACGCATCCACCTTGGGACTGTGAAAGGCGCGAGGTCTCCCCCGCGCCCTATTCCTTTAACTACACCCGGACGTGCCGCCGCATGTGTTGCACTTCATGCATGTGCCGTTACGCACCAGTGTGTAGTTGCCGCATTCGCCACAAGGATCCCCCTCATAGCCCTGCATCTTGGCCTTGTCGCGCAGCGATATGCCCGTAGCCGCCGTGGTGCCTGATGCAAGCGAGGTCTCGGGCTTGACCGCCACCGCAACATCGCCAACCGCCGCGGCGATCTCGCCCACTTGCGCCGTCATGCCACCCTGCAAAAGGGTCAACTCCTGCGGCATCCGCTTACGCAAATACCCCGTCGAGCTGATCTGGCGCAGCACCTCCAGCGACCGGTTTGATGCAGCCTCCGATGGCGACACAACATTGGCCACACCCTCCATCTCGCCACGTCCAATATCGTCGAACGCAGCGCCCTCGGGCTTTACATGGGCCAGATCGGTGCGATCCAGATATGACACCGCCAATTCGCGGAAGATATAATCCAAAATCGACGTCGCATTCTTGATGCTGTCGTTGCCCTGCACCATGCCCGCAGGCTCGAATTTGGTGAATGTAAAGGCATCGACGAACTCTTCCAGCGGCACACCGTATTGCAGACCCACCGACACGGCGATGGCAAAGTTGTTCATCATCGCGCGGAAGCCTGCACCCTCTTTGTGCATGTCGATGAAGATCTCGCCAAGCTGGCCACCCTCATACTCGCCGGTGCGCAAGTAAACCTTGTGACCACCCACAATCGCCTTCTGGGTATAGCCCTTGCGACGCTGCGGCATCTTCTCGCGCTCACGGTTGCGGATCTCTTTGACGATGATCTTCTCGACGATCTTCTCGGCCAGAACGCGGGCCTTCTCGTGTTGGTTGCCGCTCTCTAAGATGTCCGCCGCATCATCATCATCTTCAACCAAAGACGCCGCAAGTGGTTGGGACAGTTTTGATCCATCGCGATACAGCGCATTGGCCTTCACACCCAAAGACCACGACAACTCATAGGCCTTCTGGCAGTCCTCGATTGTCGCATCATTGGGCATGTTGATCGTCTTGGAGATTGCCCCAGAGATAAACGACTGCGCCGCTGCCATCATATGGATATGGCTGTCAACGCTCAGATAACGCTTGCCTTTTTTACCGCAGGCATTGGCGCAATCAAACACGCTATAATGCTCTTCGCGCAGATGCGGCGCACCCTCAAGTGTCATCGTGCCACAAACATGGTCGTTCGCCGCCTCGATATCTTGCTTGGTAAACCCAAGATGACGCAGCAAATCAAACGTCGGATCATTCAGCTTCAAGGTCGGAATACCCAGCGTCTTGGTGCAGAACTCCTCGCCCAATGTCCATTGATTGAACACAAACCGGATATCAAACGCGGCCTTCAACGAGCCCTCGATCTTGTCAATCTCGGCCTGCCCGAACCCATGACCGATCAAGGATGTATGGTTGATCGCAGGGGCCTGCCCGATTGATCCGTGACCCACCGCATAGGCAATGATCTCTTCAATATGCGCAGAGCCATAGCCCAGCTTTTCCAAAGCCGCAGGCACCGACTGGTTGATGATCTTGAAATAACCACCCCCCGCCAGCTTCTTGAACTTCACCAGCGCAAAATCCGGCTCGATCCCGGTCGTGTCACAATCCATCACCAACCCAATGGTGCCGGTCGGTGCAATCACCGACACTTGGGCATTGCGAAAGCCGTGCTTTTCACCCAGCTCCAGCGCCTCGTCCCATGCAGACACCGCCATGCCAGCCAGCCGGATGTCGGGGCAATTGTCATGGTCCAGCGGCACCGGTTTCACGTCCAAACCTTCATAGCCATCCGCCATGCCTAACGCCGCCTGACGGTGGTTGCGAATAACCCGCAACATATGCTTCTCGTTCTTGTCGTAGCCCGCAAAGGCCCCCAACTCGCCCGCCATTTCGGCACTTGTCGCATAGGCAACGCCAGTCATGATCGCGGTCAACGCAGCGCCCATGCTGCGGCCCTCAACGCTGTCATAGCCATAGCCCATGTTCATCAGCAAGCCGCCGATATTGGCATAGCCCAGCCCCAGCGTGCGGAAATCATAGGACCGCTGGGCAATCTCCTTGGACGGAAACTGCGCCATCGTCACCGAAATCTCTAGAGTCACCGTCCAAAGACGGGTCGCGTGCATGTAATCCTCGACCTGAAATTCGCCGTCCTGATAAAAGGTCAGCAGGTTCATCGAGGCCAGATTGCACGCCGTATCATCAAGGAACATATACTCCGAACACGGGTTCGACCCACGGATCGCCCCATCTTCGGGGCAGGTATGCCATGCGTTGACCGTATCATGATACTGAATGCCCGGATCGGCACAGGCCCAGGCCGCGTGCCCCACCGTTTCCCACAGATCGCGGGCGCGGATGATCTTGGCAACCTCACCGTTCTTGCGGTTGATCAGCTTCCAGTCCTCGTCGTTCTCAACCGCCTTCAAAAACGCATCCGTCACCCGGATGGAGTTGTTCGAGTTCTGCCCCGACACGCTCGAATAGGCCTCCGAATCCCAATCGGTATCATAGGTCGGAAATTCGATCGACGTATGGCCCTGCTTGGCATAATCCAGCACGCGCTTGACGTAGGTCTCGGGGATGCACGACTTTTTGGCTGCGCGAACAGCCGCTTGCAGCCCGTCGTTCACCTTCACATCATAGGCATCATTGACCGCACCATCCCAGGCCTTGATCGCCGCAAAAATCGCATTCAGGTGCCGCTCGTGCATCTTGGAGCCCGCCACAATCGAGGCCACCTTCTGCTCTTCAAGCACCTTCCAGTTGATGAATTCCTCAATATCAGGATGGTCGGCATCCACGATCACCATCTTTGCCGCACGGCGTGTTGTGCCGCCCGATTTGATCGCACCAGCCGCCCGATCACCGATTTTCAGGAACCCCATCAGGCCCGACGACTTGCCCCCACCCGACAGGCTCTCGCCCGCCGCGCGCAGGCTGGAAAAGTTGGTGCCAGTCCCCGACCCATACTTGAACAGACGCGCCTCGCGGACCCACAGGTCCATGATGCCACCCTCATTGACCAGATCGTCACCCACCGACTGGATAAAACAGGCGTGCGGCTGCGGATGCTCATAAGATGATTTCGACGCCGTCAACTTGCCCGACTTGAAATCCACGTAATAATGCCCCTGCGCCGGACCATCGATGCCATACGCCCAATGCAATCCTGTGTTGAACCACTGCGGGGAATTGGGCGCCGCGCGCTGGGTCGCCAACATATAGCGCATCTCGTCAAAATAGCTGCGGGCGTCCTCTTCGGTCGAGAAATAGCCCCCCTTCCAGCCCCAATAGGCCCATGCACCCGCCAAACGGTCAAATACCTGCTTGGCAGAGGTCTCGCCACCAAACGTGGCCCCCTCGGCCGGCTCGGAACGCCATAGGAACTCGGGCACACCCTTTTCCTTGACCTTTGTCATCGCCGACGGCACGCCTGCTTTACGGAAATACTTCTGCGCAATCACATCAGAGGCGACCTGCGACCAGTCTTGTGGAATTTCACAGTCATCAAGTTTAAACACGATCGTGCCATCAGGATTGCGAATCTCCGATGTGGTCGTCTTGAATGCCAGCGATGCATAGGCATCCTGGCCCGCGTCTGTGAAATTGCGTTCGATTTTCATGGTCGTCTGCCCCTTGCTTTGTGGCCGTCTATGCGACCTGATCCAAATGTGGTGGCCCCGCTGGGGGCCTGAAAATATCGCCGTAACACCGCAGAGGCGCGCCCGCTTGCACCCCAAGCCGGGCCCGATCAGCTCACCAAATCGGGCCTATGCCTTTTGATGATCTCCCGCTGCGCATCCACTACATATAGTGTCGTTGTGTCTGGCCTATACTACCTGACGCATCCGACCCTTGTGGGTCAACGCATTTTTAACCCAAAATGTTGATTAAAGGTGTTGACGGGACGCCAGATTTTGTGGGGCTGGCCATCATGGCGATTCATCCCCCGAGTTGTCCACAGAAGGTTAACAAATCCTGCCTGTGCAAAACCCAATCAATCGGCAGCCTTAGCCGCAAAGCTTGATCCATCACTTTAAGGTCTTGCAACCGGCAGAGCAAAAGAATCGGCAAATCCGCCACGCCTGGCTCAAAAACAGCGTTACATTTCTGAAACGCGGACACATGCCCCCGAAACACAAAAGGCCACCCCGAAGGATGGCCCTGTGCGTCACACGTTTCCGTGGCGATAAATGGTCGGGGCGAAAGGATTCGAACCTTCGACCCTCTGTTCCCAAAACAGATGCGCTACCAGGCTGCGCTACGCCCCGACTGGCGCCTATCTACTGTCAGCAAAACGATTTGAAAACCCCTAAATCGCGATTTTATTCACATGGCAAAATTGCGTCAGGGCCAAAGGCCGGATGCTGCAAAACATCCCCGATCTCGATCCCCAAACGGCTGGACATGCCACCGTTTATTTCCAAAACAGCCGCAACGCCGGGGCCGCCATCGATAACCGTTTCATCCAATGGCACCGCGTTTTCCTTGATCGACAGAATCGTGCCATCCGGACCGGCAAAAAGCATGTCCAACCCGATCAATGTGTTGCGCATCCAGAAATTGGCGCGTTGTGGCGCATCATAGACAAACAACATCCCCGCCATCGTCGGCATCTCGGGCACATTCATCAAACCGCGCGCGCGCGTTTCATCATCATCAGCCACCTGCACCGTAAAACCCGCCTGCCCGAAACCGCCCTTGACCGTCACCCGGTTTTCTTCACAGACAGCCGCCGCCACCGCCCCGTTCGCCACAAACGCGAGCACAACTGCAAATCCAAGACTTTTCATTTTGATACGCTTTCCCAACTGACCACATCCACAGCCATGCGCCCGCGACTGCCTTCAATCAGGCGCAGGCCAATAGCCTCACCCGCCTGCAAATCCGATAATCCGCAGCGACGCAAGACTTCGACGTGCACAAATACGTCAGCAGCATCACCAAAAACATTGGCAAAGCCGAACCCCTTGCCCTTGTCAAACCATTTCACACGGGCCGGTTGCACCGGTTGCGCCGCAATATCCGCGCTTGAAAACTCTTCCATGTCGCGCAGCGGCGGGGCGGAATGATCCCCCACCGGCGGCGTCAACGACAGGATTGTCACCGCCTGCATCCCGCGCCCGGATTGTTGCACCGTCATCGATATGACAGACCCGTCAACCACCGACCCCTGACCAAAATTCCGCAACACATTGGCGTGCAACAAAATATCCGGCCCACCGGTATCGCAGACCACAAAACCAAACCCTTTGGAGGGGTCAAACCACTTTACAACACCGTGCATGGTCATGTTGTCGCCGGTTTCAATGTCGTCGGTCATGTCAATATTCTCGATCTACTCGCGTCCGGGCTATGGGTGTCCCGTCTGTTTCAGACCATGATGACGACCATGTAATTCGCCTGAATTCAAGCCCCTAGATTTCACGAAGCGTGAAATTCAGGGGTAAAGTCGCTGTATTTCCCAAGGGCCATTCACCCCTACGCGGGACCATCGAAACCGGTCATGCAACCTAAAGGCACCATCCGCCCAAAACTCGATCTCGACAGGCGTGATACGAAACCCGCCCCAGTTTTCAGGGCGCGCAGGATTCGGTCCCTGCTTGACCGTCTGTGCCGCCACCTGCGCCATCAGCGTCGATCTTGCATCCAAGGGGCGCGACTGCTGCGATGCCCAAGCCCCAAGCCGGCTCTTCAGTGACCTTGATGCATAATAGGCATCGGCCTTCGCCCCCGCCTCTTTCACAACCGTTCCGCGCACCCGAATTTGGCGGCGCAGCGATTTCCAATGCATCACAAACGCAGCCTTGCCCGCGTGGTCAATTTCGCGGGCCTTTTGGCTCTGGTAGTTGGTGTAGAACACAAAAGCATCGCTTTCGATCTGCTTGAGCAACACCATACGCGCATTGGGCATCCCTAGGGCATCCACCGTCGACAGCGCAATCGCATCGGGATCATTGGGCTCGGTCACACGCGCCTCGTCCAACCAGCGCTGCGCAATCACAAACGGATCATCGCCCGCGAAAATCCCTGTCATATCGGCCATCCGTCTCTCCATGGTGCAATTGTCACCGCGCACGCTCATGCCTTGCTGCGGCGGTGTCAATCGCCTAAACAATTCCCAACCACTGACCAATGCGGGAGCAGCTAACAATGACATCAAACTTGATGCAAGGGAAACGCGGGCTGATTATGGGCCTCGCCAACGATAAATCCATCGCTTGGGGCATTGCCAAGTCCCTGGCCGACGCCGGCGCCGAACTGGCCTTCTCCTATCAAGGCGAGGCGTTGAAAAAGCGCGTCGATCCGCTTGCCGCCTCTCTGGGCTCTGACACCGTGCTGCCCTGCGACGTCTCGGATATGGACAGCGTCGATCAACTCTTCACCGATCTTGCGGCCAAATGGGGCAAGCTCGACTTCATCGTGCACGCCATCGGTTTTTCCGACAAAAACGAACTCCGCGGCCGCTACGTCGATACCTCGCGCCAGAATTTCCTGACGTCCATGGATATCTCGGTCTACTCCTTCACCGCCGTTGTGAACCGCGCCGCCGCGATGATGACCGACGGCGGCGCCTGCCTGACCCTCACCTATTATGGCGCCGAACGCGTCATGCCGCACTATAACGTCATGGGCGTGTGCAAAGCCGCCCTCGAGGCCTCCGTGCGCTACATGGCCGAGGACTTGGGCAAAGACGGCATTCGCGTCAACGCCATCTCTGCCGGTCCGATCAAAACGCTCGCGGCTTCGGGCATCGGCGATTTCCGCTACATCCTGAAATGGAACGAGCTGAACTCGCCTTTGCGCCGCACGGTCACCATCGATGACGTTGGCAAATCCGCACTCTACCTGTTGTCGGACCTGAGCAGCGGCGTGACCGGTGAAACGCACCACGTCGATAGCGGCTACCACGTCGTTGGCATGAAAGCCGTCGACGCCCCCGATATTTCAACCGTTTAAGGACCACTGCCATGACCGACCGCCTGCCCCACGAAAAAGGCTTTCACATCTCCTGGGACCAAATCCACCGCGACAGCCGCGCGCTGGCTTGGCGGCTGGACGGCAAAGGGCCCGATGACGGCGCATGGAAGGCCGTGGTCGCCATCACCCGCGGCGGCATGGCCCCTGCGATGATCGTGGCGCGTGAGTTGGACATTCGCACCGTCGATACCATCTCGGTCAAATCCTACCACTCGGGCGGCGGCGCTGCCGACGAGCGCCGCGAAACCCAAGTGCTGAAATACCCCGACGCCGACATGATGGGCGACGGCACCGGCATCCTGATCATCGACGATCTGGTCGACAGCGGCAAAACCCTCGAGGTCGTGCGCGCGCTCTACCCGAACGCGCACTGCGCCACCGTCTATGCAAAACCCATGGGCGAGCCGATGGTGCAAACCTTCATCACCGGCGTGTCCCAAGACACATGGATCTTCTTTCCATGGGATATGGCCTTGCAATACGTCGAACCTTACCGCGGTAATGATTAAGCACCTGTTATGACCAAAACCCTGACACCAGCCCCGATCAGCAAATGGGCACACCTCAGCTTTCTGGTCTCCATGCTTGGCAAAGGCTCACTTGGCACCGCGCAAATTCTGGGCGGTCTGGCACTCGCCGTGACCCCCGCAGGCACGCTCAACGGGCTGGTCTTGCGACTGGCCAAACTGGAACTTGTCGAGGACCCCACCGATTTTATGGCCAAATGGGCGATAGGGGCCGCCAACGCGCCGCAAATGGCCAACGAGACCTTCTACACCATCTACCTGCTGATCCACGGCGGCCTCAACCTCGGGCTGGTCTTGGCCTTGCTCGCAGGTCTGCGCTGGGCCTATCCGGTCTCCATCGCTGCACTGGCTGGGTTCATCGCCTACCAACTCGTCAAGTTTGCCAATACCGGCGACTGGATCATGATTGCACTGAGCGTGCTGGATATTTTCGTGATCTGGCTGATCTGGCGCGAATGGCAGGCCCATAAAAAGGCATCACAATGACCCGCACATCTGCCACCTTCGCGCCCCCTGTCATGGAGGCCCGGCGCTGGCTTGACGGCGTCACACACCCCGCCGACCGCGCGCTTTTGAACGTCAGCCAAGCCGCCCCCGTTGATCCACCGCCACTGATCATGCGCCAAGCCATTGCCGAGATCGTCCTGACCGATCCCGATGCCCACCTCTACGGCCCCGTGCTGGGCCTGCCCGCGCTGAAAGCCGAAGTCGCGAGCCAATGGACCGCCGCCTACAACGGGGCGATCGCCGCCGATCAAGTGGCCATCACCTCGGGCTGCAATCAGGCCTTCGCCGCCGCCATCAGCACCCTGTGCGACGAGGGCTCCGAAGTCATTGTGCCGGTGCCCTACTACTTCAACCACCGCATGTGGCTCGATATGGCGGGCGTGAAAACCGTGGCTTTGGACGCAGGGCCAACCCTGATCCCCAACGCCGCTGCCGCCGCCAAGCTGATCACGCCGCGCACCCGCGCCATCGCATTGGTCAGCCCCAACAATCCTGCTGGCGTCCAATACCCTGCCGCAACCCTGCAAGCCTTTCATGACCTGTGCCAAAGGCACAAAATCGCGCTGATCGTCGATGAAACCTACCGCGACTTCGACAGCCGCACAGGCGCACCGCACACCCTGTTCGAAAACCCCGACTGGGCTGATACCCTGATCCAGCTCTATTCGTTTTCAAAGGCTTACCGGCTTACAGGGCACCGCGTCGGTGCGATTATTGCCAGCGCGTCACGGCTTGCCGAGGTCGAGAAATTCCTCGACACCGTCACCATCTGCCCCAACCAGATCGGCCAACGGGCCGCCCTGTGGGGGATGCAAAACATGGGCGCTTGGCTCGCGGAACAGCGCTTGGAAATCCTCGACAGGCGGGCCGCCATCACAGACGGCTTTCCCGCCCTCGCCGCGCGCGGCTGGACACTCAAAGGCTGCGGCGCATATTTTGCCTACCTGCAACACCCCTTTGATACCCCCTCCAATGACCTGGCCCCACAACTGGTGCGCAGCGCCGGCATCCTCACGCTGCCCGGCACCATGTTCATGCCATCCGATGTGGCGGGCGGCGCGCAACACCTGCGCATCGCGTTTGCCAATATCGACCGGACCGGCGTGGGCGAATTGATCAACAGATTGTCAAAACTCTAGGGCCAGGATCCATTAATCTTGCCCCGCTGGTTTGGCATATTTGGTTCGTGACGAGGCGCATCTGCGCAGGAACTCTCGTTGAATTTCAAGCAGATGTAACGAAGCTCACGGGGAAAATCCGCCAAATCCGAAGGACGACAAAACCGCTTCATTTCAGCGGCGTGAGCCATTTGCAATTAACCCGTTAGGTGCGGCATGTCTCAAACCGCTGAACTTTCGCGGTTTTGACGCCAGCGGGACAAGATTAACGGATCCTGACCCTAGCAGCCACTTGCACCTGACCGCGTTGCGCCCTATCCCTTTGCCACGCCCCTTTGGGCACAAATTTACTCGCGGATAAGGCAGCTTCAACATGGCGACCAAAAGAAAAAACCGGTATTTCCTCTGGATCATCATGGGTCTGCTGACCATCGGCCTGCTGGGCTTTGGCACCGGCGGGCTGAACGGCAATATCCGCAACATCGGCACCGTGGGGGCCAAAGATATTCCCGTCGCCCAATACCAGCGCGGCCTGCGTGACCAGATGCAGTCCTTCTCGGGGCAACTCGGGCGCGCCGTGGGCTTCCAAGAGGCCCAAGCCATCGGTCTTGACCAAGCGGTGCTGGCACAGCTCGTCACCGAACGCACACTTGACAACGAGGCCGCAACCTTGGGCATCTCCATCGGCGACGAACGGGTGCGCGAAGAACTTCTGCTTGTGCCGGCCTTCCGCGGCAGCACCGGCGCTTTCGACCGCGAAGCCTACCGGTTCACCCTGCAACAGGTCGGGCTGTCAGAGGCAGAATTCGAGACCAGCGTCCGCGAAGAGATTGCGCGCACCATGCTGCAAGGCGCCGTGGTCAGCGGCATCCCCGCACCTGACGCCTATGCCTCCGCCCTGTCACAATTTATCGGCGAGGCGCGTGCCATCACTTGGGCACCCGTCACCGCAAGCGACCTGAGCAGCCCGCCCGCCGCCGCAACCGACGCCCAACTGCAAACCTATTACAGTGAAAACCCCGCGGCCTTCACCGCGCCGGAGGCGCGCCAGATCAGCTATGTCTGGCTGACCCCCGATATGATCCAAGACCAACTCGACATCGACCAGACCGCTCTGCAAGACCTCTACCAAGAACGGATCTCGGAATTTGTGCAACCCGAACGGCGCTTGGTCGAACGGCTGATCTATCTCGATACCGCCGCCGCACAAGCCGCAAAAGACAGCCTTGGCGACACTGTTGACTTTGACGCCCTGGTCGCCGCGCGCGGGCTGGCGATGTCCGAGGTCGACATGGGCGACGTCACGCGCGACGATCTGGGGGCCAACGGCGACGCTATCTTTAGCGCCAGCCCCGGCGATGTGATCGGCCCGCTCGACACCTTTCTGGGCCCTGCGCTATTTCGCATGAACGCGGTGCTGGCGTCCCAAACCGTCACCTTTGAAGAGGCCGAGCCGGACCTGCGCGAAGAACTGTCCTCGGCACGCGCCCGGCGGCTCATCGACAGCAGCCGCGCCCAGATCGAGGACCTTCTGGCCGGTGGCGCGCAACTCGAAGACCTCGCCCAACAGACCGATCTGGCCTTCGGCACCATCACATGGACCGATCAGGTGCAGGACGATATCGCCGCCTATGAAGAATTCCGCGCCGCCGCCGCCGCCATCACCCAAGACGCCTACCCGTCCTTGTTGGATCTGGCCGATGGCGGTATCTTTGCGCTGCGGCTCGACGACATCACCCCGCCCGCACTTATCCCCTTTGAACAGGTGCGTGACGCTGTGCGTGCAGGATATGACGCGCAGGTGTTGCAAGCCGCAATTGTCGCACAGGCCCAGGACATCGCAGCCACAATTCTACCGCTCACAGGCTTCGAAACTCTCGGCCTGTCCGCCAATACCCAACGCGCCGCCACCCGGCGCAGCTTCATCAATGGCACGCCGGCCGACTTCATGACGCAAGTCTTCAAAATGGACGTCGGCGATGTGAACGTCATCGACACTGACGCGGGCGCGATCATCGTGCGGCTCGACGGCATTGCGGCAGCGGACGCAAACGATCCACAAGTCGCCGCACAAAAACAGGCCGCGTCCGATCAGGCGATTTCAGGCATCAGTCAGGACATCTTCGAGGCTTTTGCAAACGCAGTGCAAAACCGCACAGATGTGGTCATCGATCAGGCCGCGGTCAACGCCGTGAACGCCCAGTTGCAATAGGCGGTTCAATGGCGATTCTCCCCGACTTCGACAGCTTCGCACGGCACTATGACGCGGGCGAAAATCAGGTGGTCTATGCACGGCTCGCCGCCGACATGGACACGCCGGTCTCGTTGATGCTCAAACTGGCGGACGCGGGCAAAAACGCCTTTATGCTGGAATCCGTCACCGGCGGCGAGGTGCGCGGGCGCTATTCCATCGTGGGCTTCAACCCCGATCTGATCTGGGAATGTCGCGGCCCCACCAGCCGCGTCAACCGCAATGCGCGCTTTGACGACACCAGCTTCGAGACGCTCGACGCCGATCCACTGACCGCCCTGCGCGGGCTTCTGGCGGAAAGTAAAATCAACCTGCCCGCCGACCTGCCTGCCGCCTGCGCGGGCCTGTTCGGCTATCTGGGCTACGACATGATCCGGCTTGTCGAACACCTGCCAAACGTCAACCCCGACCCATTGGGCCTGCCCGACGCGATGATGCTGCGGCCTTCCGTGGTGGCGGTGCTCGACGGGGTCAAAGGCGACGTGATCCTCGTGGCCCCCGCTTGGGCAAACTCGGGCCTGTCGGCCAAAGCCGCCTATGCGCAAGCCGCCGAACGGGTCATGGACGCCACCCGTGCGCTTGACCGCGCGCTGCCCGCACATCGCACATTGGCCGACGCGCATGAAGTGTCGCCGCCGGTCTCGAACTTCAGCCACGCCAACTATCTGGCGGCAGTGGAGCGCGCCAAAGACTACATCCGCGCAGGCGACATCTTTCAAGTCGTGCCCTCGCAACGCTGGACCCAAGAATTTCGGGAACCGCCCTTCTCGCTCTACCGCAGCTTGCGCCGCACCAATCCGTCGCCGTTTATGTTCTTTTTCAACTTCGGCGGCTTCCAAGTCATCGGCGCCAGCCCCGAAATCCTCGTGCGGGTCTTCGGCAAAGAGGTTACAATCCGGCCCATTGCGGGCACGCGGCCCCGTGGGGCGACCCCGGCCGAGGATAAAGCATTCGAGCTTGACCTGATGGCCGACCAAAAAGAACTTGCCGAACACCTGATGCTGCTTGATCTGGGGCGCAATGACACCGGCAAGGTCTGCAAAATCGGCACCGTGAAACCGACCGAGCAATTCATTGTCGAGCGCTATTCCCACGTCATGCATATTGTCTCCAATGTGGTCGGCGAATTGGCCGATGACCAGGATGCGCTCTCGGCGTTTTTCGCGGGGATGCCCGCCGGCACCGTCTCGGGCGCACCCAAAGTCCGCGCCATGGAAATCATCGACGAATTGGAGCCGGAAAAACGCGGCGTCTACGGCGGCGGCTGTGGCTATTTCTCTGCCAACGGCGACATGGATATGTGCATCGCTTTGCGCACCGCCGTTCTTCAGGACGAAAAACTTTATATCCAGGCGGGCGGCGGCGTGGTCTACGACAGCGACCCCGAGGCCGAGTATCAAGAGACCGTGCATAAATCCAACGCGATCCGCAAAGCGGCGGCAGATGCGGCGATGTTCCGCTCCGGCAACAGCTAGGATCAGCGCGGGCGGCATCCGCAAATCATACGCCGGTTATACAGGTCTTTTGGCGTTATTGGCGCAATAGCACAGCCGAGGCGGGCGCCAGAACCACTTGCCCCGCGCGGTTCGCCGTGCCCCATAAAATCAAGGCCGAAATCGTGTCCGCGCGCAACCGCCCCAGCAAGGCCACGCCACTTTCCTGACGCGCACGAAACGCCGCTTGGTCCAAAAATCGCCGGATCACCCTTGCATCCTGCCCCTCCCCATCCAGATCCCGATACACCGCCAGCGCAGGCACATCCGCGCCCTCTGCGGCGCGCAATGCCATGTTCAACCCCTTGGACAGCGTCACCAATCCGCGCCCGTCGCGGCCAAGCAGCGCCATCGCCTGATCGGTCACCGCCCGATCATTCTGCAACCCGCCGTCGCCCGCATCCAACATCAAAACCGTTTCGGGCAGTGCGGCAAACGTGGCCTCAAAAGCAACCTCGACATTCGCGGCCGTGGCCCCGACCGGCAAGGCGGCGAGCACCCCGACCTCGATCCCGGCACTGCGATACGCCGCCATCCTGGCAGGCGCATCAGCCGCCGACGGATCCAGCACAACAGTCACCGGAAACGGCAGGGCCGACACCGCCGCAACCGCCCCGTTCATCATGCCATCATCGATTAAAACCACTGTCATCAACGGCTTGGCATCTACATTCTCGAACGGTGTGCCAAAGCGCAGCAAGGCTGGCGCATCATCCGGGATCACCGCCTCCGGCTCTTGGGGCAGATCAGGCGCGGCGTCGACCACTATCCGGTTCACCTTCACAGAGCCATCTCCTGCGGGCAAATTTGCGCCCAATTCCGGGCTGGCAGGTGCAATCAACGCAGGCACCGCAAGCGCGATCTCTTGGGCAGGATCGGGGATCTCGGGTTCAGGGATCGGGGCCTTGGGCGACGGCACCGGAATATCCACCATAAAGGGCACCGCCGCGGGCTTATCTTCAACCACCACAGGAGGCGGCAAAGGTGCGGTTTGCGTCGATAGAACCAAATCCTGTTCTGCTGCGGGCACCTGCGGGGCGATCGACTGCGGATTGGGCAAAACCGGCTCTTCGGTCGCCGCCCGCACGCTTGGTGTCATATCCACCATCTGGGGGGTCGGCAGATCACCCGCAACAATCGCGGTTTGCGGCACATCGGCCGAGACGATATCAGCCATCGGCTGGCTAATCTCCACCTGCGGCGCGACCGCCTTGGGGGCTTGCTGCGCACCGACACCCTCGTCTTGCGCCATCTCCGCTTCAGCCTGCGCACCCTCATCAGGTGCAACAGCATTTTGCGTAACGGTCACTTGCGGCGCAGCAGGCGGCGTGTTGCCCGCAGGCTGCTCTGTGATCAGTGACGCGGCCCCAAGTGATACCCCGCCAACAACCAAACCCCACAATCCGCCGGAAAATAGCCCTCTTAACACCGCATCGCCCCTTTGCATTTTCTCTCATTTGCGCCAAGCGACCTTGACGCTACCCTGCCTGTCGGCCCATGTAAGACGCACTATACCGCGACCCAACCGGGGATCGGTAGCCCCTAATTGACCAGGCTAGGCGAACATATGCTGCTATTGATCGATAACTACGACAGTTTCACCTATAATCTGGTGCACTACCTTGGCGAACTCGGCACCGAGGTCGTGGTGCGGCGCAATGATGCAATCGACGTTCAGCAGGCAATGGCGATGAACCCTGCGGGCATCATGCTGTCTCCGGGACCCTGTGATCCGGCACAGGCGGGCATCTGCCTTGCGCTGACCGTCGCGGCCGCAGAAACCGGCACCCCGCTGATCGGCGTCTGTCTGGGGCATCAGACCATTGGCGAGGCTTTTGGCGGCAAAGTCGTGCGCGCAGGCGAAATAGTGCACGGCAAAATGGGCACGATGCATCATACCGGCAAGGGCCTGTTCCGTGACCTGCCCAACCCGTTTCAAGCGACCCGCTACCATTCCCTGATCGTCGAGCGCGAAAGCCTGCCCGACTGCCTCGAAATCACAGCCGAACTCGACAATGGCATTATCATGGGGCTGCAACACAAGAGCCTGCCAATCCACGGCGTGCAATTCCACCCCGAAAGCATCGCGTCCGAGCATGGCCATAAGCTCTTGCAAAACTTCACTGATTTGCTGAAAGTGCCGGCATGAGCGACGCCCTGAAGCCCCTGATCGATGCCGCCGCCAACGGGCCGCTGACCCGCGCCCAAGCCGAGGCCGCCTTTGAAATTCTGTTTGACGGCGACGCCACGCCCGGCCAGATCGGCGGCTTTTTGATGGCGCTGCGCACCCGCGGCGAGACGGTGGATGAATATGCGGCGGCGGCAAAGGTGATGCGCGCCAAATGCCTGCCCGTCAAAGCCCCCCCAGACGCGATGGATATCGTGGGCACCGGCGGTGACGGCAAGCACACGCTTAACATCTCGACCGCCACAGCATTTGTCGTGGCAGGGGCCGGCGTCACGGTCGCCAAACACGGCAACCGCAACCTGTCATCCAAATCCGGCACCGCAGATGTGCAAGCCCAGATGGGCATCAACGTCATGGTTGGCGCAGAGGTGGTGGAACGGGCCATCGCGCAAGCTGGCATCGGCTTTATGATGGCCCCGGTGCACCATCCGGCGATGAAACATGTGGGACCGATCCGCGCCGAACTTGGCACAAGAACGATCTTTAACATCTTGGGACCACTCACTAATCCTGCCGGTGTCACCCGCCAGTTGACCGGCGCATTCAGCCGCGACCTGATCCGGCCCATGGCCGACACGTTGCTGCAACTGGGCACAACATCCGCATGGTTGGTGCACGGCTCTGATGGCACCGACGAGCTGACGATCACCGGCACCTCCTGGGTCGCCCAGATCAAGGACGGCAGCGTCACCGAATTTGAGATCACACCGGACGACGCAGGCCTGCCGACACACCTGTTCAGCGCCATCATCGGCGGCACGCCCGCGCAAAACGCCGATGCCCTGCGCGGCCTTTTGAACGGGGAACACGGCGCTTACCGCGATGCGGTCCTGCTGAATGCCGCTGCGGCTCTACTTGTTGCAAACCGTGTCAACACCCTGCCACAAGGCGTTGAAATGGCATCACAAAGCATTGATAGTGGCGCGGCTCTCAAGGCGCTGACCACGCTTGCAAACATCACACAGGGGCAGCCATGAACGTTCTCGACAAAATCAAAGCCTATAAACTCCAAGACGTGGCCGCGCGCAAATTGGCCACCCCCTTGGCAGACGTTGAGGCCCGCGCGCGCGACGCCTCGCCTACGCGCGGTTTTGCGGACCGGCTCCTCGATGCCTCGCATACGGGTTACGGGCTGATTGCCGAGATTAAAAAAGCCAGCCCCTCCAAAGGTCTCATTCGCGCCGATTTTGACCCCGCGGTCTTGGCCAAAGCCTACGCAGACGGCGGCGCGACCTGCCTGTCGGTGCTGACCGACGGGCCCTCGTTTCAGGGCGACGACAGCTATCTGGTGGCCGCGCGCGCCGCCACATCCCTGCCCGCGCTGCGCAAAGATTTCATGTATGACACCTATCAAGTGGCCGAGGCCCGCGCCCTTGGGGCTGATTGCATCCTGATCATCCTCGCCACGGTCACTGACGCCCAGGCACAAGACCTGGAAGACGCTGCCACCTTCTGGGGCATGGACGTGCTGCTCGAGGTCCATGACGCCCCCGAACTGGAGCGCGCCTGCCTGCTCAAATCGCCGCTGATGGGCATCAACAATCGCAATCTCAAGACATTCGAGACCAACCTCGACACCACCCGCACTCTGTCGCGCATGGTGCCAGAGGACCGGCTGATTGTGTGCGAAAGCGGGCTGTCCACGCCTGAAGATCTGGCCGACATGGCCCGCTTTGGGGCGCGCAGCTTTCTGATCGGCGAGAGCCTGATGCGCCAGGATGATGTCGCGTCAGCCACCCGCCACCTGCTCGCCAATCCGCTGACCTCGGGCGGGATGCGATGACCGGCAAACTCTCGCATTTCGACGCCGCAGGGCAGGCCCATATGGTTGATGTCTCCGACAAATCGGTGACCGACCGCATCGCTGTAGCGCAAGGATATATCACCATGCGCCCCGCCACTTTGGCGCTGGTCATGGATGGCACGGCGGCCAAGGGCGACGTGCTGGGCATCGCGCGTTTGGCGGGCATCATGGGTGCGAAAAAAACCGCCGATCTGATCCCGCTGTGCCACCCGCTGCCGATTTCCAAAGTCACCGTTGATCTGACCCCCGACCCCGATCTGCCCGGCGTGCGCATCACTGCGACGGTCAAAACCACCGGTCAGACCGGCGTTGAAATGGAGGCCCTGACCGCCGTGTCCATCGCCGCGTTGACCGTGCATGATATGGTCAAAGCCGTGCAAAAAGACATGGAAATCAGTGGTATACGCGTCACTTTGAAAGATGGCGGTAAATCGGGGCGGTTTACCAACCCATGATCACGACCGCCACGGCCCTCGCCCATCTTTTTGATCTGGTCTCACCCCTGCCCATCGAGATGGTCCCATTGCGCCACGCAGCCGGACGCACACTTGCACAGGACTTGCACGCCTCCCGCGACCAACCACCTTTTTCGGCCTCGGCCATGGACGGCTACGCCATGCGCGGCACGGATGTCACGGCGGGCGCGACATTGCGCGTCATCGGCGAGGCCGCCGCAGGCCACCGATTTGACGGCACCGTCACCACAGGCACCGCCGCGCGCATCTTCACAGGCGCGCCGCTGCCGCACGGTGCAGACCGCGTGATCATCCAAGAAGACGTCTCGCGGCACGGCGATCACATCACCCTGCACACTGACATCGATCCGGCCCGCTATGTCCGGCCCGCCGGCGCAGATTTCAAGACCGGCGACACGCTATCAGCCCCGCGCCTGATCTCCCCCTGCGACGTGGCCCTGTTCGCGGCGATGAACATCGCCATGGTCCCCGTCACCCGCAAACCCGTCGTGGCGATCATCGCCACCGGCGACGAATTGGTGCAGCCCGGCGAGGTGCCGCGCGCCGATCAAATCATCGCCTCCAACAGCTACGGGCTCGCGGCCCTGATCGATGCAAGCGGCGGTCACGCGCGCCTGCTGCCGATTGCGCGCGACACGGTGCCCGCACTGGAACTGGCCTTTGATCTGGCCGCGAGCGCCGATCTGATCGTGACCATTGGCGGGGCCTCGGTGGGCGACCACGATCTGGTCGGTCAAGTGGCCTTGGCCAAAGGCATGGAGCGATCATTCTACAAGGTCGCCATGCGGCCCGGTAAACCATTGATGGCAGGAAAAATCAACGGTGTGCCCCTGATGGGACTGCCTGGAAATCCAGTCTCTGCAATGGTTTGCGGACATATCTTCATGTTGCCGATCCTGCGCAAGATGCTCGGTCGCGGACAGGCAGCGGCCACGCGACACAGCGCAACGCTCACACATGCACTCGGGGTAAACGGGCCGCGCGAACACTATATGCGGGCGCGCCTGAGCACCGACGGATTACATGTCTTCGAGCGCCAAGACAGCGCACTTTTGACCGTGCTGGCAGAGGCAAACTGCCTCGCCATCCGTCCGCCGCATGATAGTGCGCGCCTGCCCGGTGAATTGCTCGAGATCATCCCGATCTGACAAGTCACACCGGCGAGTTGACACAAAACAAGAACATGGGTAGAACATAGGCAAAACGTGCAACCTTGAGGGATCGCAAACCATGCTGACAAAAAAACAACTCGATTTGCTGGAATTCATCCATAAACGGGTGCAGCGTGATGGTGTGCCCCCTTCGTTTGACGAAATGAAAGAGGCGCTTGATCTGCGCTCCAAATCCGGCATCCACCGGCTGATCACGGCGCTGGAAGAACGCGGCTTTATCCGCCGTTTGGCGCATCGTGCACGGGCTTTGGAAATTCTGAAACTTCCCGAGTCGATGCACTCCAAACCGGGCTTTTCGCCGCGTGTGATCGACGGTGACCGCCCTGACAGTAAACCCGCAGCTGCGCGTCAAATCGAAAACGCCTCGGTTGACCTGCCCGTCATGGGACGGATCGCGGCAGGCACGCCGATTGCGGCGATTTCAGAGGTCTCTCATAATATCGCGGTGCCACAATCCATGCTTGGTCAGGGGTCGCATTATGCACTCGAGGTCCGCGGCGATTCGATGATCGAGGCCGGCATCAACGACGGTGATATCGTGGTGATCCGCGAGACGCAGAACGCCTCGAATGGCGATATAGTCGTGGCCCTGGTCGAAGATCAGGAGGCCACGCTCAAACGGTTCCGCCAGAACGGCAGCACCATCGCGCTGGAACCTGCAAATGCGGCAATGTCACCGCAGGTTTACCGCGACGATCAGGTCAAAGTGCAAGGCCGACTTGTCGGGTTGATCCGCACCTATTCATAGGCATCATCTGCGACCAGAACGCGACCTGTCGCGGCCCTGGACAGCAAAGGCGTCCAAGGCCGCGCGCCCGACACATCGGCAGCCGTGACAATCCCAAGCCTCCCCTCGCGGTCCAGATCAATCGCAAGCGATCCGGTGCTGCGCAGATCAATCGGATCATAAACCTGACAGGGCCGGTCAGTATCGTCTTGCGTGTTCAAAATCAGCACATCCGCGCCACCGCAGCCTTGCAATTTGGCAAGCGCTGTTTTGCCGGAAACCTGCGTTATTTGCCAATCCCCTAACCCAATATCGACGCGCCGGATTGCTTGCTGTTCCGGTAGTCTTGCTGCGGCCTCATCCTGCGGGACCGGATTACCGTCATTCTCGAGCCAAATTCCCGCAGCAAAGCCATTGCCCTTGGCCTTTGACAAGGCGCGGCCACTGTCCATCATCACACCGATCATACCGCCATTGTCGGCCACCAGGACAGCAGGCCGCGTGTTTTGCGTCCAGATCAGCCCCGCAAGCACGGCGATGCCCGCGCCCATGAAACGGGCTCTGCCTTGCCAAAGCGCCAGCCAAAGCAATCCCAGCGCCAGCATCGGCACCACAACCGCTTGCGGTGCGACCACATAGCTTACGCCGTTTTCAATCGCCGCGATCCGGTCGGCCACCGCCAATATCCAGCGCAAGCCCTGCTCCATGATCCACAGCCCCACGCCCCAGCCGCCAACAGGGGCAAGAACCACCGCCAGAACCGCCGCCGGCATCACAAACAGTCCCATCAGGGGCACGCTCAGCACATTGGCCACAAGGCCGTAATGCACAAATTGATTGAATGTCGCCGCCGCAAAGGGTGCCGTCGCCAGCCCCGCCACCGCCGATGACAACACGACCGAAAACACCGGACGCAGGTATTTGGGCAAGGCCTGTGTGTTCAATTTGCGCAAACCGCCGAATACCAGGACCAAGGCCGTTGTCGCCGAAAACGACATCTGGAATCCGGGGCCGACCAAGGCCTCGGGCTGGATCAGCAAGACGATCGTTGCAGCCATTGCTACCGCACGCAACGTCAATGCCCGCCGGTCGAGCAGCACCGCAAACAACATCACCGCAACCATGATATAGGCCCGCTCTGTCGCGACATTGCCCCCCGACAGTGCCAGATACCCAGCACCTGCGATCAAGGCGGCAATCGCGGCGATTTTCTTGGTCGCGATGCGTAGCGCGACATAGGGGATCAACGCCAGTCCAAAGCGCACCACGGCAAAAACAAAGCCGGTCAAAAGCCCCATGTGCAGCCCCGAAATGGCCAGCAGATGCGCCAGATTTGTGGCCCGCAAATCGCCAAGCGTCTTTTGCGACATTGCCGAGCGGTCACCGGTCATGATCGCGGCGGCGAAGGCCCCGGGTTCACCACTGATCTGGCGACGCACGGCGGCAGACAGTGCCATCCTTTGGGTGAAAACCCACAACCGCCAATCACTGCGTTGTGCCGCTTGCAGGCGCACCACGGGGTTGCGGGTATCGCCGACCGCGCCGATCTGCAAAAACCACGCGTGTCGCCGAAAGTCAAAACCACCGGGCTCGGCAGGCCCTGATGGCGGCGACAGGCTGCCGGTGGTCAAAACCGTATCCGCGGGGAAAAAATCCGCCGCCGATCCGCGCAAGGAGATGCGCAGTTTTTTCGGGGTTCGCGCCGGGCTCATGCGCGCCAAAACCACCTGATCCAGCGTCAGGCGCACCGCATCACTGCCGGAGCGGTCGATATTGACGATGCGCCCCTCGATGGGGCCGTAATAGCGAAAGCCCAATACCGGTGCGGCGACGCTATCGGTGCGGATTTTGGCGGCGGTCGCCCCGACCCCGATCAACATCAACCCGACCAAAAGCGGGGCTACTGCAACAGGCGCGATGCGCGCGGTCATGCCCAACACGGCAAGCCCGACGCCACCGGCGGCAAAAACCACAAGATCCGGCTCGAATCGCAGGCTGAAATACAGCCCGACGCCGATCCCCAGACACACAGGTGTCCAGCAGAACAAATGTCCACGCTGGGCCAGCAATGCATTTTCAATGATGCCAAGCGCGCGCACTTGTTTTAGCCCTCCGAGCTTAGTATCCCCGCAGGACACCAGTCATCATTCGTTCATGTTGGTGAACAAGAGGTTAATATTGATGTCCAAATCCCCCGTTGTCACACGTTTTGCCCCGTCACCGACCGGTGCGCTTCATATTGGTGGCGCACGCACGGCACTGTTCAACTGGCTGTATGCCCGCGGCCATGGCGGCACGTTCTTGCTGCGCATCGAGGACACCGATCGCACGCGGTCCACGGATGAAAACCGGCAGGCGATTTTGGACGGGCTGACGTGGCTGGGCCTGGACTGGGACGGCGAGCCGGTCAGCCAGAACGACAACGCCGCGCGCCATACGCAGGTGGCGCATCAGATGTTGGCGCAGGGCCATGCTTACAAATGCTATGCCACCCAAAGCGAGATCGAGGCGTTTCGCGAACAGGCTCGCACGGAAAAGACCTCGACGCTTTACCGCTCGCCGTGGCGCGATGTGGAGGATGCCGATCACCCAGATCTGCCATTTGTGATCCGCTTGAAAGCCCCGCGTGAGGGCACCACGACCTTGCACGATGAGGTCCAAGACGATGTCACATGGTCCAATGACCAGTTGGACGATATGATCTTGCTGCGCTCTGACGGCACGCCGGTTTACATGCTGGCGGTGGTTGTCGATGACCATGATATGGGCGTGACCCATGTGGTGCGCGGCGATGACCATCTGGCCAATGCGTTCCGGCAAAACCTGATCTACGAGGCCATGGGCTGGGACAAGCCGGTGCTGGCGCATATTCCGCTGATTTACGGACCTGACGGCAAGAAACTGTCAAAGCGCCACGGGGCGACGGGGGCGGCGGAATATCAGGCATTGGGCTATCCTGCGGCTGGTATGCGCAACTATCTGACGCGCCTGGGCTGGAGCCACGGTGATGACGAGTTTTTCACCGATGCGCAGGCCCGCGCGTGGTTTGATTTAAGCGGTATCGGCAAATCGCCGGCCCGGTTTGACACCAAAAAGCTGGAACATATCTGCGGCCAGCATATGGCTGTCGCGGACGATGCTGCACTGCTGCATGAATTGCAAGATTACCTTGCGGCATCTGACCAGCCGGCATTCACCGATGCACAAAATGATGGCATGTTGCGGGCGATGTATTGCCTGAAGGAACGCGCCAAGACATTCCCCGACCTTATTGAAAAGGCTCACTTTATCCTGACGGAAACACCGATAGAACCGGATGGGAAATCGGCCGCGCACCTGACCGATGTATTCCGTCGTATACTGTCGGAATTGACGCCGCAGCTGCAAAATGCTAGCTGGGAGCGTGACACGCTTGAGGAGGTGGTTTCTATGGTGGCTGCAAGCCATGATATGAAGCTGGGCAAACTGGCAGGGCCGCTGCGTGCGGCGCTTTCGGGGCGACCTGTCTCTCCGAGTGTTTTTGATATGATGCTGGTGCTTGGCCGCGAGGAAACACTCGCGCGCATCACGCAGGCTGCGGCCTGAAACCTTTTCGTTACGAAGTGTCGTTACGAGAGGCAAGTGACCGGAAAAAATGCGCCCGCGCACCGCAAAGGTGTGTGGCATACATTGGGGAATAAAGATGGCTGAACCGACAAAAACCGCAACGCTGACCATTGATGGACAGTCATACGAACTGCCGATTTATTCGCCAACGGCGGGTCCGGATGTCATTGATATTCGCAAGCTATATGCGCAGGCGGGTGTTTTCACCTATGACCCGGGCTTTACCTCGACCGCGGCCTGCGACAGCACGATCACTTTTATCGATGGCAACAAAGGCGAATTGCTGCACCGCGGCTATCCGATCGACCAATTGGCGGGCCAATCACATTATCTCGAAGTGTGTTATGCGCTGCTTTATGGTGACTTGCCCGACGCAAATACATTGAAAGAGTTCGAGGCGCTGATCACCCGCCACACCATGATCCACGAGCAAATGCACATGTTTTTCCGTGGCTTCCGCCGCGACGCGCATCCAATGGCCACGATGGTGGGTGTTGTGGGCGCGATGTCGGCGTTTTATCACGACAGCACCGATATCGATGATGCAAACCAGCGTGAAGTGGCCTCGATCCGGCTGGTGGCCAAGATGCCGACAATTGCCGCGATGGCTTACAAATACTCGATCGGCCAACCGTTTGTTTATCCGCGCAATGACTTGGATTATGCCGCGAACTTCTTGCACATGTGTTTCTCGGTCCCTGCCGAAGAATACCACGTAGATCCGGTTCTGGCCCGCGCGATGGACCGGATTTTCACGCTCCATGCCGACCACGAGCAGAATGCCTCGACATCGACGGTGCGGCTTGCGTCGTCGTCCGGTGCCAACCCCTTTGCGTGCATTGCAGCGGGTATCGCCTGTCTTTGGGGGCCGGCGCATGGCGGTGCCAATCAGGCATGTCTTGAAATGCTAAAAGAAATCGGCACGGTCGAGCGGATTCCGGAGTTTATCGCACGCGCGAAAGACAAGAACGACAGCTACCGTTTGATGGGCTTTGGACACCGCGTTTACAAAAACTTCGACCCGCGCGCGACGGTTCTGAAAGAATCTGCTGACGAGGTTCTGGAGTTGCTGGGCGTTGAGGACAATCCGATCTTGCAAGTCGCCAAAGAGCTGGAGCGTCAGGCGCTGGCTGATCCGTATTTTGCTCAAAAGAAGCTTTTCCCGAATGTGGATTTCTATTCCGGTATCATCCTGGAAGCGTTGGGCTTCCCCACGTCGATGTTCACGCCCATTTTTGCGATGGCGCGCACGGTCGGGTGGATTTCCCAGTGGAAAGAGCAGCTTGCCGATCCGCAGCTTAAAATCGGTCGCCCGCGCCAATTGTATCTGGGCGAAACGGCCCGCGACTATGTCGACATCGAAAATCGCTAAACATGGTGGGCCGCGCATGACGCGGCCCGATGTGTGACGCCCACGACTGATCGCCTTGTGTTCCGCGTCGCGCGCAGCCGTGAGCCTAACGCCCTTCGAATTTTGCCGGGCGTTTTTCGAGAAAGGCGGTGACCCCTTCGAGAAAGTCACGGGTTTGCCCGCATTTGCCCTGCAATTTTGCTTCGATCGCCAGTTGTTCGTCTAACGTGTGGTCAAACGAGCCACGGATCGCAGTTTTCAAATGCTGATAGCTCGCCGTTGGCCCGCTGGCCAATGCGTCTGCGCGCGCGCGCCAATGGGCGTCAAAATCTGCGGCGGGTTTCACCTCGTAGATCATGCCCCAACCGGCGGCCTGTGTTGCAGTGATCTTGTCGGCAAATAGCGCCGCCCCCATCGCGCGCGCGGCCCCGACCTGACGCGGCAACCAATAGGTGCCGCCTGCATCGGGGATCAATCCGATGCGGGTGAATGCCTGCACAAAAAACGCGTCTTCAGACGCAATCACAACATCAGCCGCAAGCGCCAGATTGGCACCCGCCCCCGCCGCAGCCCCGTTGACCGCACAGATGGTCGGGACGCGGCAGTCAAAAATTGCTTTGAGCATCGGCACATATTCGTCCCGTAGCGTTCGCTCCAGATCAAGCGTCGCAGCCGAACCGCCATCACCAAGGTCCTGACCCGAACAAAACGCACGGCCCGCCCCGGTCAACACGACGCAGCGCGCAACATCCGCTGCCGCCTTGACCGCATGGGTGATTTCCGCGCGCATTTGCGTGTTCAGCGCATTCATCACATCGGGCCGGTTGAGCGTGATAACGCCAACACCATCCGCAATGTCCAGCGTGATTGCCTGATAGTCCATACAGCTGATCCCCTTTTCAATGCCCCCGATATTAACCGGCAAAGCCACAATGGAAAGCGGGACGGCGCGTCAGATCGTTGAAATCGCGCGATGCTGCGCAATCATGCCCCCAGAACCATAAATCCGCCCTGCACCGCATAAGTCAGACCAGCCAGAACCAGCCCGCCGATAATCAGGCGCACCAGCCATTGCAGTGCGCCCTCGATCGAGGCCAGGCGGTTGCCCACATTACTGCGGTGCACGTCGTCAACCGCATTGCGTGTTTCAAGCGCGGTGATCCGGCGCTCCAGCTCATGAGCGTCCATATTGGGCCTGCCAGTCCTGCAATGCAGCATTATTGTCAAAATCACCCAAAGAGGCCGCAGGCGGTGCGACGGCAGCGACCGCTTGCAGGGTCTGGCGCTGGAATTCCTGACCTTTCAATTGATAGCGCGCGCCAAAATAAAAGCTGACAATCGCGCCCATCAGCCACCATAGCGGCTCTGGCACCAGCGCAATGCCTGCCATACGTTGGGAAAACCAGACCGGGTCCACCATGGCCGACACGAATAGAGCGATGGTGCCAAGCGCCAGCAAGGGCCGCGGCAACCGGTTGATCCCGTCGATAAAGCGGTCAAAGCCGCTTGTGCGCGTCTGACCAAATTCGGCGGCAAATTGTGCCAGTGCCGCGCCGCGTTGACCCGCCTCGCGCACCGCGCCCTTTTCACTGTTTTCGCGAAACACCTCGACGGTTTCGGCCACAACATTGCGCCCGCCGCCAAAAATCATCGCCATAATGCTTTCAATCAACCCCATGATGCTGTCCTTGCGCGATGTGCGTCTTCTGAAAGGTGAAACCGGGCGGCAATGAACGTCTCGGCGCGTTTGATCCAGCCCCCCTTGCCGCCATTGCGGGTGCGGGCATATTTGCGGCTCGCGGGCCGTGCATCGGCCAGTGCATAGTAATAATTGCGCCGCGCTATGCCATATGCATCAACAAAATGATCGGGCGCGGCCTGCATCGCCTGGTCTGTCGCTGTTGCGGTTTGCGGCCCCATAACCCCATCAACCGACACGGGTATACGCATCTGGTTCAACAAACGCTGGAGGATTTTCACCGCGTTGCTACCCGAATTGACATACATGTCAAAAACCGAAGGCTGCAAAGCCGCAGGCAGTGCATCCAACCCGGGTTTGCGAAAATATTCATCGATAAAGATTTTCAACGCGCGGTCCGCCGTCAATATCTGCACGTCGGCTGCATCAACCTTGCCGTCGCCCGTCAAATCCAGACCCAACCTGCGCATTGTGTGCACCGTGACCCCGAAGTTTGTCGCCCCCCCGGGGTCATCGGGATCATTTACATATCCGCCCTCACGGGCAAGGATCGCCGCTGCGATCTCGTCAACCGTCTGCATCTGTCACCTCGCAATTGCAATGACGACAAGATGCAGCCTATTTGGTTAATTGACCGCGTCACCACCGTCCGGTTCGACATAAACGCCCTGCGCCTTCAGCGCGTCGATCACCTCTTTGGGCATATAGGTCTCGTCATGTTTTGCCAGAATTTCGACGGCCTCAAAGGTGCCGTTCACCAAGCGGCCCTGACCAATCATACCCTGATCTTCCGCAAACAGATCCGGCAGAACGCCGGTGTAGACCACGGGGATCGTCGCCCCGCCATCTGTCACCGAAAACATGATTTGATCGTCCGCGCCGCGGACCAGCGACCCGACAGTGACCAACCCGCCGATCCGGAATAGTTCGGTTGGCGGCGGTGGAGTCTCGGCGACTTCACTTGGCGAGCGGAAATAATTGATTCCACCCTCCATTGCTTTCCCGATCAACACCGTGGACACAGCCAATGCCACAAAAGTCAGTAAAATAACCTGAACGCGCCGTTTTTTCTTGAGGCTCTTCATGGGAACACCGGTGCAGACATCAGCCCTGCGGTCTCTTCAAGCCCCAGCATCAGATTGGCGTTTTGCAGCGCCTGTCCGCTGGATCCTTTGGTCAGATTGTCCAAGGTCGCCACGATGATCGTGCGGCCGTCAATACGGTCAGCAACCACGCCGATATGGCAAAAATTACTGGCACGCACATGTTTGATTGCTGGGGTTTCACCCATCGGGAGCACCTCGATAAAGATTTCGTTTTCATACGCGCCTGCAAGCGTCTGGTGAACGGTCGCAGCGTCGCCATCGACATAGATCGTGGCCAAAATCCCGCGGTTCGCGGGAATAAGATGCGGCGTGAATTGCACCGTGACCGGACGGCCCGCAATCGCGCTGAATTCCTGATCAAATTCGCCAAGGTGCCGGTGTGTGCCCCCCACGGCATAGCCATGGGCGTTCTCGGATAGCTCTGCGTGCAAAAGGTTCTCTTTGAGCGCACGCCCCGCCCCCGAGACGGCCGCTTGCAGATCGATCACGATCCGGTCCAGATCGATCACCCCCGCCGCAATCAAAGGCCGCAGCGCGTATTGACCGGTCGCGGCATTGCACCCCGTGCCCGCCACCAGACGCGCGGCACGAATCTCGTCACGGTAAAACTCTGTCAGGCCGTAAACCGCCTCTTTTTGCAGATCGGTTGCGGCATGGTCCTGACCATACCACTTTTTATACGCCGCCGGATCACGCAGCCGGAAATCGGCAGAAAGATCAACGACCTTCACCGCAGATGGCAGGGCCGCAATCACCCGCTGCGATGTGGCATGTGGCAGCGCGCAAAACACCAGATCAATACCGTCAAAATCGACATCTTCGATCGTGGTCAGCCGTGGCAGATCGATATGGCGCAGATGCGGATAGACCTCCGACATGGCCATGCCCGCCTTGGCGTTCCCCGAAAGCGCGGTGATTTTCATGGATGGATGCGTTGCTATCAGACGGACCAGTTCTGCGCCTGTGTAGCCTGATGCGCCTAAAATGGCGACGGATTTGGTCATGGTGTTGATCCCTTCCATGAGGATGTAACTAGGTTTATGTGGTCTGAGTGACAATCAGGCTGATTGAAATGTGATCTGTCGTCGCAGGAACTGTGTCGCGCGCGCTGATACTTTTTTCGCGTCACCCGTGGTCAAGAACATGCCTTGCGCGCCCTTGCCGATCATTTCAGGACGGCGGGTCAGATAATCCGCCAGACTTTCGGCCACCAGATCCGCTTGGCTAAACACCGTCACATCCGCCCCCAACGCATCCTGAAATGCCTGGGTCATCAACGGGTAGTGCGTGCAGCCCAGAATGGCCGCATCTGGCGCGGGCATTTTGCGCATCAACGCATCAACATGGCTGCGCACCAAGGCCTCTGCCAAAATATAGTCACCGTCTTCGATCGCATCAACAACACCGCCGCAGGCCTGCGCCTCGACATCAACACCAATCGCGCGAAACGCCAATTCACGCTGAAACGCGCGGCTGCTGACCGTGGCAGGGGTCGCAAACAGCGCCACATGCTTGATCGCCACCTCGCGCGGCGGCGAATTGTCGCCCCATTGCCGTTCGGTCAGCGCTTCAATCAAGGGCACAAAAACCCCCAAAACGCGCTTGTCCTTTGGAATCCAGTTTTCCTGCATCTTGCGCAACGCCGCCGCACTGGCGGTGTTGCAGGCCAAAATCACCAGATCACAGCCCTCATCAAACAGCCGCTGCACTGCTGCGGTGGTCAGGTCATAGATATCTTCGGGCGTGCGCACACCATATGGCGCATGGGCACTGTCACCCAGATACACAAACGGCACATCCGGCAGGCGTTTTTGCACCGCATCCAGCACCGTCAGCCCACCCAATCCACTATCAAAAATACCGACCGCCATCGTGTAGACCCCACCGCATATATTGCACTTTGCCACAAAGCCGCGCGCAATTCAGGCGCAGCGCCGCCTCTTTGTGTCCGACATACGCGGCTTTCGGATGGAAATCCATCGCTGCTGCTCAAACAAAATCGGCGCTCTTTGCACTTTTATTTGATCATGCGGTGAAACATTCCACAAATTCATGCTAAACCACCGCAGCGACCAGAATAACCCGCGATATGCGAGCATCCGGCGGGGTGGAAACGGCCACTGGGTGGCTTACATCTGATTGCGTTATTTGGACGGAATCGCGTATGGCGGCGCCGGGTGCGCGTTTTAGGATTGAGAAAGTAATCGGATGGATTGGGACAAGTTAAGAATTTTTCATGCGGTTGCGGATGCAGGGTCGCTGACCCATGCTGGCGATACGCTGCATCTGTCGCAATCTGCGGTCAGCCGCCAGATCCGCGCGCTGGAAGAATCGCTCAACACCACGCTTTTTCACCGCCACGCCCGCGGTCTGATCCTGACCGAGCAGGGCGAGCTGCTGTTTGACGCGACCAAATCGATGAATAAAAGGCTGGATGCCGCCGCGGCACGGATTCGCGACAGCGAAGAAGAGGTTTTTGGCGATCTGCGCATCACCACCACAACGGCTTTTGGCACGCTTTGGCTGGCACCGCGGCTGCCAAAACTTTACGAAAAATACCCCGATCTCAAGATCGACCTGATGCTTGAAGAGCGGGTGCTGGACCTGCCGATGCGCGAAGCGGACGTGGCCATCCGCATGAAAGAGCCCTCACAGGCCGATTTGATCCGAAAAAGATTGATGTCGGTGCGCATGCGGCTTTACGCGTCGCAAGCCTATCTGGAGAAAAACGGCGCCATCGAGCGCATCGAGGATATCAGCAACCACCGCCTGATCAGCCAAAGCCTCGCCTCCGCGCAGGTCGCAGCGGGTGCATCTTTGTTGCAACACCTGTTGACCTTTGATGTGTCCAGCATGTTCACCGTCAACAATTACTTTGGCGTTCTGCAAGCGGTTCTGAACAATCTGGGCGTTGGCATCCTGCCCGACTATGTGACCGAAGATTTCCCTGATCTGGTGCGTGTCCTGCCCGAACTGGAATCCGGCGAAGTGCCTGTTTTTCTGGCCTATCCCGAAGAATTGCGGCAATCCAAACGGATCAGCGCGTTTCGCGACTTTGTGCAGGATGAAATCTTTACCCACCGGCGCAAAATTCGCGAAGCGAGCGAGAAGAAGCTGCTTTTATAGCCATCCAACACCCAGCCATGCGCCACACGCATGGCGGAAATGCAGGGATTTCATACGTTTTTTCTTGAATGGTCAAAAAACCCGCACTATCTGAAATCTCGAAGGCGATGATGCTTCAACGCTCATCGCTTTCACCTCCCTGTTGGACTTCGCCGGGCCTTGTGCCCGGCATTTTTTTTGCATTGCCTGAAATTGCAGCAGCATTGGCGCTTTAACCTGCGCCGATCCCCCGTTAAAAGCCTTGTCAACTGCTCGGAGGCCGCCATGCAAGATCCCGCCATCACCCAAGACCTTATTGCCGCCCACGGGCTGTCGCCCGATGAATATGCGCGCATCCTCGAGATTATCGGCCGCGCGCCCAGCTTCACCGAGCTTGGTATTTTTTCGGCGATGTGGAACGAGCATTGCTCTTACAAATCCTCCAAGAAATGGCTGCGCACCCTGCCCACAACCGGCCCGCAAGTTATTTGTGGCCCGGGCGAAAACGCGGGCATCGTTGATATCGGTGATGGCCAATGTGTGGTTTTCAAGATGGAAAGCCACAACCACCCGTCTTACATCGAGCCCTACCAAGGGGCCGCAACTGGCGTCGGCGGCATCCTGCGCGATGTGTTTACCATGGGCGCGCGTCCCGTGGCGGCGATGAACTCGCTCTCATTTGGCGCGCCGTCCCATCCCAAAACCCGTCAGCTTGTGAACGGTGTCGTCGCAGGCGTTGGCGGTTACGGCAACTGCTTTGGCGTGCCGATGGTCGGCGGCGAGGTCCGCTTTGACCCTGCCTACAACGGCAACTGCCTTGTAAACGCCTTTGCCGCGGGCATCGCAGACACCGATAAAATCTTCTACTCGGCCGCCTCTGGCGTTGGGATGCCTGTGGTCTATCTTGGCGCCAAAACCGGCCGCGACGGTGTTGGCGGCGCGACAATGGCAAGCGCCGAGTTCGACGACACCATCGAGGACAAGCGCCCCACCGTGCAGGTCGGCGATCCGTTTACCGAAAAACGCCTGATGGAAGCGACGCTGGAACTGATGGCCACCGGTGCCGTGATCTCGATCCAGGATATGGGGGCGGCTGGTCTGACCTGTTCGGCCGTTGAAATGGGCGACAAGGGCGGGCTTGGTGTCAAGCTGAACCTCGAAGATGTGCCGCAACGCGAAGACAATATGACCGCCTACGAGATGATGCTCTCGGAATCGCAAGAACGCATGTTGATGGTCCTCAAACCCGAGCTCGAGGCCGAAGCCCGCGCCGTCTTTGTCAAATGGGATCTCGACTTTGCCATTGTTGGCGAAACCATCGCCGAGGACCGCTTCCTTGTGATGCACAACGGCGCGGTCAAGGCCGACCTGCCGCTGGCCACGCTGTCCGGCTCCGCCCCCGAATACGACCGCCCGTGGGTGCCGACCCCTGCCGCCGCCCCCTTGGGCGATATCGTCGGCGTTGACCCGATCGACGGGCTGCGCGCCCTGATCTCCAGCCCCAACTACGCGGGCAAACAGTGGGTCTACGAGCAATACGACCAACAGGTAATGGGCGACACGGCCCGCACACCGGGCGCTGGCTCGGGTATCGTGCGCGTGCATGGCACAGACAAATCGCTGGCCTTCACCTCTGATGTGACCCCGCGCTACGTCAAGGCAAACCCGGTGATGGGCGGCAAACAAGCCGTCGCGGAAGCTTACCGTAACCTCACCGCAGTTGGCGCAAAACCGCTCGCTACAACCGACAACATGAACTTCGGCAACCCTGAAAAGCCGGAAATCATGGGGCAATTCGTGGGTGCGATCCAAGGCATCGGTGAAGCGGTCAAAGTCCTCGACATGCCGATCGTGTCGGGCAATGTTTCGCTCTACAATGAAACCGACGGCACGGGTATCCTGCCCACCCCAACAATCGGGGCTGTCGGCATCATCATGCACCCCGACCACATCATTTCAGGCCAAATCCGCGACGGGCACGTCCTGCTGCTGCTCGGCGAAACCCATGGGCACCTGGGCCAATCGGCACTTCTGGCCGAAGTTTACGGCCGCGCAGAAGGTGACGCCCCCCCCGTTGATCTGGCCTCCGAGAAGCGCCACGGCGACTTTATCCGCGCCAACCACGCATTGATCCACGCCTGCACCGACCTGTCGGACGGCGGGCTCGCCCTTGCCGCCTTCGAGATGGCAGAGGCAGCAGGCGTTGGCATCACACTCGATGCTCACGACACCCCGACCCTGTTCGGCGAAGACCAGGCGCGCTATCTGATAGCTTGCAACGTAGACATGGCCGATGCCCTGATGGTTGCGGCGGGGGCTGCAAACGTCCCGCTTGCAATGGTGGGCCGCGCAGGCGGGGATCAGGTCAGCTTTGGCCAATACCATGCCCCGCTTGCCGCCCTTGCCACGATATTCCGGGCCGCTTTTCAAAATGCGGTGGCCTGACACCTCGCTTTTTGGAAAAATACTCCCGCCGGAGGCCCGCCACTTGCCCAGCAGCGCCCGCGATCTTAGATTAAGAACAACCGATCAAAAGGACACACCATGGCCATCACCGCCCACGAGATCGAAACACTTCTGCGCGCCGCATTCCCGGACGCAAAAATCACCGTGCAGGGCGACGATGGAACGCATTTTGCCGCCGAAGTCATCGACGCCAGCTTTGCGGGTCAAAACCGCGTGCAACAACAACGCGCCGTCTACGCCGCCCTCAAGGGCAAAATGGACGGCAGCAACGGCGCTCTCCACGCTTTGGCCCTAACGACCAAAGCGCCCGCATAAAGGAAAACCATATGACCACCGCAGACCAGATCAAACAAACCGTCACCGCACATGACGTCGTGCTTTTCATGAAAGGCACAAAAGACATGCCGCAATGCGGGTTTTCTTCCCGCGTGGCCGGCGTTTTAAACTTTATGGGCGTTGATTTCACTGATGTGAACGTGCTGGCCGACGAAGAAATCCGCCAAGGCATCAAGGACTATTCCGACTGGCCGACCGTGCCGCAGCTCTATGTCAAAGGTGAATTTGTCGGCGGCTGCGACATCATCACCGAAATGACACTCTCTGGCGAGCTTGACACATTGTTCACAGACAATGGCGTTTCTTTCGACAAAGATGCCGCAGACAAAATCCGCGAAGCAAACGGATAAGTCCCGCCAAACAAAAAGGGCGCCGCACTTTCTGCGGCGCCCTTTTTGACAAGCAGCGCGCGGTTCAGGCCACTTCGCCTTCAATCTGATCTGCCAAAGCCTCGGCTCGCGCTGCGATTTCCGCCAATGTATCGGTCACCGCCGCAGGCACAACAGGCACCTCCACGCGGGCCGCAGGGCGCGCCTCGAGCATATCGATATGGGCCTGCATTTGCGCAGCCCTTGCATCAGCCTCTTTGACACGGTCCTCCAGGCCCGCCGTGCGATCCGCCAGCATCAGACCCGCCATCAGCAACATCCGCGCCTCGGTGATACGCCCGACATGGCTGGCAAGATGTGTGGCCTCCACATCCAGCATCGCCGCCGCCGCGTGCAAGAAATGCTCTTCGCCCTCTTGGCAGGCCACTTCAAAATTGCGTCCACCAATGGTGATTTCTACCTGCGGCATCTGTTAGGCCCTCTCGATCAATGGTTTCAGCTCGGTAATAATCGCGTCCATCTCGGCTGCGTCCGCAGATCGTTGTGCGGCCAGCGCCTCGACCTCGGCCAGTGCGGCACGGTTGATCAATTCGGCATTGACCGCACCATCCGCTGCGGCACTGCGCAGTTGCGCGGTCATATCACGCAAATCGGCATTGGACGCCCGCAAACGATTGATCTGCGCATCAAGCTCTTTCATCTTCTGGGTCTGATCTTCGACCCGCGCCTTCAAATCCGAAACACTGCCATCCTGGCGTTCTTTCAGGATCCGCACCCGCTCTTGCAACTGCGCGTTAACCGCCTGTTCCTCTTGCAACTGAAACCGCAACGCCGCCGTCTCATCCTCGACCTCTGGCACCGGCTCCGCGGCACGTGCTGCCGCCTCGTTGCGCCGGGACACCCCTTGTCGAATACGGTCCAGCGCGGCGGTGATCCGGCTCTCCAGCTTATCAATGTCACTCATCTGCCCATCCTTCCAAGCCCCCGATCGCGGGGTGCAACTTTCCATCCGTCGTGCGGATCTGCTTTTCTGCAAATGCCCCGCACACCCGAATCGTGCCTCTTGACCTTCAGACTAAGCGATCAAGGCCCTGCCAGCAAATAAGCACATATCAACGAATTGAAAGACTTACGCTGCACGCTTGATCTTGGTCCCCGCCCTGTTATGACGCAGGGCAACACACCTTAAACGCCAGCATATAGGACATGAACCTTGGATATTGCAGCCCTGCGCACCGCCCACCCCGAGCACTGGATGAAAGCCGCCGCCATCCGCACCCTGACACTCGATGCGGTCGCCGCCGCGAACTCCGGTCACTCCGGGATGCCAATGGGCATGGCCGATGTGGCCACCGTGCTGTTCGAGAAGCACCTGAACTTTGATCCCAAGGCACCTGAATGGCCCGATCGCGACCGGTTCATTCTGTCCGCAGGTCACGGCTCCATGTTGCTTTATTCGCTGATGTATCTCACCGGCTACGAAGACATCACACTGCAGCAGCTCCGCGATTTCCGTCAATGGGGCGCCAAAACTGCGGGCCACCCTGAATACGGCCATGCACGCGGCATTGAAACCACCACCGGTCCGCTGGGCCAGGGGCTCGGCAACTCGGTGGGCTTTGCCATCGCCGAAGAAATCCAGCGTGCGCGCTATGGCATTTCCGTGGTCAACCACCACACCTATGTCATCGCGGGCGACGGTTGCCTGATGGAGGGCGTCAGCCAAGAGGCCATCGGTCTGGCGGGGATGCAGGAACTTGGCCACCTGATCGTGCTGTGGGACAACAACAACATCACCATCGACGGCACGGTAGACATTGCTGACAAAACCAACCAGATGATGCGCTTTGCGGCCTCTGGCTGGCATGTGCAGGAAATCGACGGCCATAATCCCAACGAGATCGACGCCGCGATTGCCGTGGCCAAGTCCGACCCGCGCCCCTCGATGATTGCCTGCAAAACCCACATCGCTTTGGGGCACGCGGCACAAGATACCTCCAAAGGACACGGCGCATTGACCGACGCCGACCAGATGGCTGCGACCAAAGCGGCCTATGGCTGGCCTGCGGGATCGTTTAACGTGCCCGCCGATATCAAAGCGCAATGGGAAGCCATCGGCGCACGCGGAGCCGCAACCCGCGCTGCATGGCAAGACCGTTTCGCGAAACTCTCTGGCACCAAGCAAGCCGAGTTCACCCGCGCCTATGCCGGTGACGCCCCCAAGAAACTGACCGCCGCGATCCGCGCTTTCAAGAAAACTGTCTCCGAGACAGCACCGAAATACGCGACCCGCAAATCATCAGAAGAAACCCTCAAGGTGATCAATCCGATCATGGCAGAGACCATCGGCGGCTCGGCGGACCTGACAGGCTCCAACAACACCAAAACCAGCGATATGGGCGTCTTCCACCCCGACACGCGCGAAGGGCGCTACATCTATTACGGCGTGCGTGAGCACGGCATGGCAGCCGCAATGAACGGTATGGCACTGCACGGCGGTGCGCGCGCTTATGGCGGCACATTCATGTGCTTCACCGACTACGCACGCGGCGCGATGCGCCTGTCTGCGCTGATGGGCGTGCCTGTCACCTATGTGATGACCCACGACAGCATCGGCCTTGGCGAAGACGGCCCGACACACCAGCCTGTCGAACATCTGGCGATGCTGCGCGCCACGCCAAACACCCATGTGTTCCGCCCTGCCGATACCGTGGAAACGGCTGAGGCGTGGGAACTGGCCCTGACATCCACCAGCACACCGTCTGTGCTGTGCCTGTCGCGTCAAAACCTGCCGACGGTGCGCCGTGAGCATAAGGTCAAGAACCTGACCGCACAGGGCGGCTATATTCTGGCCGATGCGGACGGCAAGCGCCAGGCGATCATCATGGCCACAGGCTCCGAAGTCGCAGTGGCCCTTGCCGCCCGCGACATCCTGCAAGCCCAAGGCATCGGCACACGCGTCGTCTCCATGCCGTGCCACGAGTTGTTCCTCGCGCAAGACGAAAGCTACCGCAAGCGCGTGTTGCCCGCAGGTCCTGTGCGCGTCGCCGTCGAAGCTGGTGTGAAACTGGGCTGGGAGCGCCTCTTGTGTGCAGAGCGCGGTCAAGCCAAGAAAGCAGCCTTCGTCGGCATGGACAGCTTTGGCGCATCGGCCCCTGCGGAAACCCTGTTTGAAAAATTCGGCATCACCGCCGAAAATGTGGCCGCACAGGTGTCATCTCTGCTTTCCTGAACAAGACGGGTTTTAGCCCACCACCGGATCGGGGCGCAGAAAACTGCGCCCCGATTTGCGTTTGCCATAAAAAGTTACCGCAAACTGTTAGCGCCAACGCTGCAAATAGACCCACTTTATCGCTAACATATTGGTTCATATCACAATAAACCTTCCCGCCCCTCCCCTTGCCTGCCTATAGATCACCCAAAAGGAATCGGGCAAAGAGGGCAAACCATGACAGTCACAATCGGGATCAACGGATTTGGACGCATCGGGCGCTGCACCTTGGCCCATATCACCGAAGCCGGGCGCAATGATGTGCAAGTCGTCAAAATCAACGCCACCGGCCCGATCGCGACAAATGCACATCTGTTGAAATACGACAGCATCCACGGCCGTTTCGGCAGCCCGATCACCGTCTCCGGGACCACAATGGATCTCGGGCGCGGGCCCATCGACGTGATGTCGAGCTATAACCCCGAAGACCTCGACTGGTCCGGCTGCGACGTGGTTCTCGAATGCACCGGCAAATTCAACGACGGCCACCGCGCCGACGTGCACCTGCGCCAAGGGGCCAAAAAAGTCCTGATCTCTGCGCCAGCCAGCAACGTCGACCGCACCGTGGTCTACGGCGTCAATCACCGTGCCCTGCAATCGGGCGAGCGCATGATCTCCAACGGGTCCTGCACCACCAATTGCCTTGCGCCCCTCGCAAAGGTTCTGAACGACAAAATCGGCATCGAGCGCGGCATCATGACCACGATCCACAGCTACACAGGCGACCAACCCACGCTCGACCGGCGCCACGACGACCTTTACCGCGCGCGCGCCGCTGCCATGGCAATGATCCCGACCTCCACCGGTGCGGCAAAAGCCTTGGGCGAAGTGCTGCCCGAACTGGCCGGTAAACTCGACGGCACCGCCATGCGGGTGCCCACACCAAACGTTTCCGCCGTGGACCTCACATTCGAGGCCGCCCGCCCTGTTAGCGTGGCCGAGGTGAACGCCATCATGCAAGAGGCCGCTCTGGGCACCATGCGCTCCGTGCTGGCCTACGACGACGAGGCAAAAGTCTCGATCGACTTCAACCACACCACCCAGTCGTGCATCTTTGCCCCCGATCAGACCAAAGTTGTGGGCGGGCGCACCGTGCGTGTGCTGGCATGGTATGACAACGAATGGGGCTTCTCGGCGCGCATGGCCGATGTCGCCTCTGCGATGGGGCGGATGTTGCACTGATCGCACCGCTGTGCTCTTTCGCTTTGCCACTCCGCGCGCTAAAGATATCTGCATGACAAACACCATCGCCCTCTGGCTCGGCATATTTATCGTCGGCTTCTTTGCACTCGACTACTTCGTCTTTCAACTGGACGCAGTCGGCGTGATCTTGCGCGGCATCCTGCAATTGATCGCAAAAATGGCATTCTGGCGATAAGCTTTTCAATTCGCTCAGGCTAAACCTTGACCTTTTCGCAAATATCGCGATGTTAGCGCAAACACCTCATTTCAGGAGACCGCACCATGGCAGTCAAAGTAGCAATCAACGGTTTTGGCCGGATCGGGCGCAATGTTCTGCGCGCCATCATTGAATCTGGCCGCACCGATATCGAGGTCATTGCCATCAATGACCTTGGCCCGGTGGAAACCAACGCCCACCTCCTGCGCTTTGATTCCGTGCATGGCCGCTTCCCGGCGACCGTCACCACGACGGAAGATAGCATCGACGTGGGCCGCGGTCCGATCCGCGTGACCGCAATCCGCAACCCTTCGGACCTGCCGTGGTCGGACGTTGATATCGTGATGGAATGCACCGGCATTTTCACATCCAAAGAGGCCTGCCAGGCGCACCTTGATAACGGATCATCCCGCGTGCTGATCTCGGCCCCCGGCAAAGATGCGGACAAAACAATCGTCTACGGGGTGAACCACGACACGCTCACATCTGCCGATATCGTGGTGTCCAACGCCTCTTGCACAACCAACTGTCTGGCCCCTGTCGTCAAGGTCCTGAATGATGCGATCGGCATCAACAAAGGCTTTATGACCACCATCCACAGCTATACCGGCGACCAGCCGACGCTGGATACAATGCACAAGGACCTCTACCGCGCCCGTGCGGCGGCCTTGTCCATGATCCCGACCTCAACAGGCGCCGCAAAAGCCGTGGGTCTGGTGTTGCCGGAACTGGCAGGCAAACTCGACGGCGTCGCAATCCGTGTGCCCACGCCCAACGTCTCGGTGGTCGACCTGACATTTGAAGCCTCCCGCGACACCACCATTGCAGAGGTCAACGCCGCAATCAAAGCCGCCGCAGATGGCAAATTGAAAGGCGTTCTCGCCTATACCGACCTGCCAATGGTCAGCTGCGATTTCAACCATGACCCGCATTCATCCACCTTCCACAATGACCAGACAAAGGTCCTTGACGGCAACATGGTGCGGATCCTGACGTGGTATGACAATGAATGGGGCTTCTCCAACCGCATGGCCGATACAGCCGTTGCGATGGGCAAACTCATCTAAACCCGATCAAACTACAAAAGCCGGCCCTACGTTGGGACCGGCTTTTTGCTGTCCTACGCACTGGGCGCACTTTGCTCTCCTATGCGCTTGGCGCAATGCGGGTAGTCCAAACCGGCATTTGTGGCAGCCCCGCACAAGGCGTAGGTGAAGCGGCAAGCATCACATCGCTTATTTATTGGACACTGACAACATGACCTTCCTGAAATCACTCTTGCGGTCCATCTTTTCGGGCAAAACCGCCACGCACCGCGCATGTAGCGTCAGCCGCGCCGACGCAGCCCGCATCATGAACATCAGCGCCTATAGCTAATCGCGCTTCGCTTAGCGCAACTTGTGCTGCAATGCGGCCTTCACCGACGCCGGCACAAATTTTGCAACATCACCGCCCAGCCGTGCAATCTCTTTCACCAACTTGCTTGCAATGGCCTGGTTTTTGGCATCGGCCATCAGGAACACGGTTTCAATGGAATTATCCATCGACCGGTTCATGCCAACCATCTGGAATTCATACTCGAAATCGGCAACCGCACGCAGCCCGCGGATGATCACATTGGCGCCCACATCGCGGGCACAATCGATCAGCAGGTTTTCAAACGGGTGCACCACGACCTCGCATCCGACAGCCGCACCCAGCGGCACACATTCCGCCTCGACCATCGCCACCCGTTCTTCAAGGCTGAACATCGGGCCCTTGTCGCGGTTGATGGCCACACCAATCACCAAACGATCCACCAACGTGCAGCCGCGCCGGATAATGTCCAGATGGCCATTGGTCACAGGATCAAACGTGCCCGGATATAGTCCAACGCGCATGGCGCACCTCATTGTTACTCAATTGCAGGCACGCAACATGACTACGCGGCAAAATGCAAGGCTCAGTGCCCCATTATCATGCCTTCAAGAGCATCCTTTTCCATCGAAAGTTCCGACAAACGCGCCTTGACCACATCACCGATCGAAATCAACCCGATCATCTTGCCCTCGTCCATCACAGGGATATGGCGAAACCGGCCCTCGGTCATCATTGCCAAAACCGCATCGGCTTTATCGGTAGGACCGCAAGTAACCAGTTTGGCGGTCATAATCGCACTTGCAGGTTCCGCCATCAATGCCACGCCACGGCGGCCCAACTCGCGCACCACATCGCGCTCGGACAAAATCCCGTCCAGCGACGCTCCATCCTTCGAGACCACAACCGTGCCGATGCGTTTATCCGATAATATCCCCACAACCTCCGACACAGACGCATCCGGTGTGACAGAGACCACACCCATTTCGGGCTTGGACTTCAGAATTTGGGAAACAATCATCAACGCGCTCCTTTGTTCGACAGGTTACCTTTGTCTAAGTGTCACAAACCAACGGCGCATCTGTCAAGCGTGCTGCTTGCTCCAATCGCCCCACTTCTGCGCGCAACCCCGCGCATAGCGCCTCGGCAAACCCGGTCAGACGCGCAGATTGCCGGTCAGAGGCATGGCGCACCAGATAGAACGACCGCTTCAATGCCACCGCATCCACCAGCACACGCATCAATTCAGGCACTGCCGGCAGCGCAAAATCATGCACAATTCCGACCCCCGCATGGCGCACCATCTGCATCTGCACCGCCACCGAATTGGACGCAAGCTGCACGCCTCCCCCGCCCAGATCACCCAGATAATCCAACTCCTTGTCAAAAATCATATCGGGAATATAGCCCACAAGCGGGCGGCCTTTCAGATCATCCAGATGGCGGATCGGCCGCGCATCGCGGCGCGTCGCAAGATGCAAGTGATAATCCGTGATGCGCTGCACCGTCAGACGCCCCGCAGCAGGCGGGCTCACGGTAATGGCCATATCCGCCTCGCGCCGCGACAGGTTCACAACGCGCGGCAAAGCCAGTATCTGCACCTCCAGATCGGGGTTCTCGGCTTGGATCGCGGCACAAACCTGCGGCAAAAGATAATTGGCCACACCGTCCGGCGCACCGATTCTGATTTGCCCGGTCAGCCCCGCGTTTTGCCCGACTTCCATGGCTTGGCTCAACACCGCCTCTGCATCCGCCGCGCGGTCCCGCATCCGCTCGCCCAAATCGGTCAAGGCATATCCCTGCGGCGATTTCACAAACAACGCAGCCCCCAGATGACGCTCCAACCGCGCCACCCTGCGGCCCAACGTTGCAGGGTCCATTTTCAAAACCGGTGCAGCGCCTGACAGCCCTTCGGCGCGCGCCACCGCCAAAAACACCCGCATATCATCCCAATTCATCGCTATACCTACATTTTTGCAAAACAGTTTTGGCATATTGACGCTTTTACACGCAAAACCGCAAGACTAAGCTCGCGACAAATCAACCGGAGGATTTCGACATGCAAGAGCTGACCCATTACATCAACGGCGCACACGTCAAAGGCACGTCAGGCCGCTTTGCCGACGTCTATAACCCCGCCACAGGCGACGTGCAGGCCCGCGTCCCCCTTGCAAATGCCGCCGAAATGGACATCGCTGTAAAAGCCGCCGAAGCCGCACAACCCGCATGGGCTGCCGTCAACCCACAGCGCCGCGCGCGTGTGATGATGAAATTTGTGGGCCTTCTGAACGACAACATGGACAAGCTGGCCCAGGCCCTGTCGCGCGAGCACGGCAAAACCCTGCCAGATGCCGCAGGCGACGTGCAGCGCGGCCTCGAAGTTGTGGAATACTGCATCGGCGCGCCCGAGTTGCTGAAAGGTGACTTCACCGACAGCGCAGGTCCCGGCATCGACATGTATTCCATGAAGCAAGCCCTTGGCGTCTGCGCGGGCGTCACCCCGTTCAACTTCCCCGCCATGATCCCGATGTGGATGTTCGCGCCCGCCATCGCCTGCGGCAACGCCTTTATCCTCAAACCGTCGGAACGCGACCCGTCCGTGCCGCTGATGCTGGCCGAACTGATGGAACAGGCAGGCCTGCCAAAAGGCATCCTGCAAGTCGTGAACGGCGACAAAGAAGCGGTTGACGCGATCATCGACCACGATGTGATCCAGTCCATTGGCTTCGTCGGCTCCACGCCAATTGCCGAATACATCTACGGGCGCGGCTGCGCGAACGGCAAGCGGGTGCAGTGCTTTGGCGGTGCCAAAAACCATATGATCATCATGCCGGATGCGGACCTCGACCAAGCGGCTGACGCGCTCATCGGTGCGGGATATGGCGCTGCGGGCGAACGCTGCATGGCAATCTCGGTCGCTGTTCCTGTCGGCAAAGACACCGCTGACCGTTTGGTCGAAAAACTGATCCCGCGCATCGACGCGTTGAAAGTCGGGCCATATACCGCAGGCAACGACGTGGATTACGGCCCCGTCGTGACCGCAGCCGCCAAGGCAAATATCCTCAAGCTGGTCCAATCCGGTATCGACCAAGGCGCTGATCTTGTCGTTGATGGCCGCGACTTCAGCCTGCAAGGCTATGAGGACGGGTTTTTTGTCGGCCCCCACCTGTTTGACCACGTCACCACGGACATGGACATCTATACCAAGGAAATCTTTGGGCCGGTCCTGTCAGTCGTGCGCGCCGGAACCTATGAAAACGCGCTCAAAATGGCGATGGATCACGAATACGGCAACGGCACCGCGATCTACACCCGCGACGGCGACACCGCGCGTGATTTTGCCAACAGGATCAATATCGGCATGGTCGGGATCAACGTGCCGATCCCCGTGCCCTTGGCCTACCACACCTTCGGCGGCTGGAAAAAATCTGTCTTTGGTGATCTCAACCAGCACGGTCCCGATGCGTTCAAATTTTACACGCGCACCAAAACGATCACATCGCGCTGGCCATCGGGCATCCGTCAGGGCGGCGAATTCAACTTCAAACCGATGGACTAAACGGGAAATCACATGATTGTGTGTGCCGCTATCGGGCCTGTCAAACCTGTGTCACAGTAACCGCAGACATGTATGACTTGAAAGGAATTTCCGATGACCCATCCAACACGCCGTGACGCACTTCGCTTTGGTGCCGCCTTTGTGGCCCTGCCGCTAGGCGCCACAGTGGCGCGTGCCGCTGCTGATGCAACCGTGCATACTGTTGTGATCAAAGAGTTCTCATTTAATCCCGCCGATCTTGCAATCAAAGCCGGCGACAGCGTGACTTTCATCAATGAGGACAGCGTGCGGCACACCGCTACCGATACAAACGGCGCGTTTGACACCGGGCTTTTGTCGAAGGGTCAGGAAGGCACCGTAACCTTTGGTAGCGCGGGGCAATTCAGCTACCTCTGCCGACCGCATCCCAGAATGCGTGGCACGATCACCATCTCGTAAGCATGGGGCTATTGGCCCGCCTTTGACCGGCGGGCCAATGACAACTTCTCTATGGCGGCCTCGGGCTTGGATATCTATCATTTGAACAGATGTTCATTTCCAACAGGGGCCTTTCATGGACTTTGCACTCTCGGACGAACAAACCGCCATTTTCGACATGGCCAAGTCCTTCGGGACCCGCCATATCGCACCCATTGCACAACAATGGGACAAAGACGGCAGCATCCCCAAAACGCTCTGGCACGACATCGCAGAGCCTGGCTTTGGCGGGCGTTGCGTCCGCGAAGAAAACGGCCGCACCGGCCTCTCGCGCCTTGATGCCACCTTGGTGTTCGAGGCACTGTCAGCGTCCTGCGCCTCGGTTGCAGCCTTCCTGTCTATTCACAACATGTGTGCCAAAATGATCGACAGCTACGGCTCTGACGATCTCAAATCCCGCATTCTTGCACCCGCTATTCGCATGGACACTTTGCTGTCCTGCTGCCTGACCGAACCGGGGTCAGGCTCCGACGCGGCATCGTTGAAAACCCGCGCCACGCATACCAACGGCGGATACCACCTCACCGGCACCAAATCCTTGAAGGCACCAATAAGATCATGCGTCTGATCACCGCGCGACATATGATACAGCCATGACCGATATCATTATCCGCACATCCGGCCATGCAGGGCACATCACCCTCAACCGGCCACACGCACTGAACGCGCTGACATGGGACATGTGCCTTGCCATCGAGGCCGCCATCGACGCCTGGCGCAATGACGATCATATCCATCTTGTGATCATCGACGGTGCAGGTGACCGCGCCTTTTGCTCGGGCGGCGATATTGCGGACATGTATGCCTCGGGGCAAACGCGCGATTACGCCTATGGGCGCAAATTCTGGCGCGACGAATACCGGCTCAACGCCAAACTCGCCAAATATGCCAAACCCATTGTTACCTTTTTGCACGGTTTCACGATGGGCGGCGGCGTTGGGATCGGCTGTCATGCCAGCCACCGCATTGTCTGCGAGAACAGCCAAATCGCACTCCCCGAATGCACAATCGGCCTTATTCCCGACGTGGGCGGCTCTGTGCTACTGGCAAATGCGCCGGGATATACCGGCACATATCTCGGGCTGACAGGCGACCGGATGGACGCAGGCGATGCCATCTTTACCGGTTTTGCCGACCATTTCATTACTATAAATCAATGGGATGACTTAAAATCACAGCTCTGCACCTCGGGTGATATCACAGCAATCACCCCGCAAACCCCACCCGCTTCCAGACTGGCCAAATGGCATTCCAGTCTTGATCCGGTCTTCGCACACAACAGCTTGCACGCCATCTATCGCAGTATTCCGGGCGATCCCCCCGCCCCTGTCAGTCACGCCAAAAAGCTGATGGATCGCAACTCGCCGCTCGCCATGGCCTGCGCTGTCCCTCTGATCCAGGCGGCCCGTGACACCCCCACCATAGCAGCGGCACTTGCACAGGAATACCGCTTCACCCACCGCGCCGTGCAGCATTCCGATTTCATCGAGGGAATCCGTGCCGCCATCATCGACCGCGACCGCCGCCCAAAATGGCAACACACTTCATGGGCCGATGTCACACAAGCCGACATCACAAAAATGACCGCCCCTTTGGGCGCAGAGGCGCTCGCCCTTTCAGGAGACCATACATGAAAATCGGATTTATCGGCCTTGGCAACATGGGCGCACCTATGGCTGTCAATCTGGCCAAGGCGGGATATGACGTCACCGGCTACGACACGGCGGCAAACCCTTCGGGCATCCAACACGCAAACTCTGCCGCGCTGGCTGCATCTGACGCCGACGTGGTCATCACCATGCTGCCAAACGGGGCCATATTGCAATCCGTCGCCGCCGAAATCCACCCCGTCATGAAGCCCGGTGCGTTGCACCTCGACTGCTCGACCGTGGATGTCGAAAGCGCAAAGATCGTCGCGCAAATTGCTGACAAATATCATCTTTTATCCATTGACGCCCCCGTATCAGGGGGCATCGGCGGGGCCAGGGCAGGCACATTGACCTTCATGGCCGGCGGATCGGATGCAGCCTTTGCCGCAGCAAAGCCCCTGTTTGAGATCATGGGGCAAAAAGCGGTGCACTGCGGTGCTTCCGGCAACGGCCAAGCCGCCAAAATCTGCAACAACATGATCCTCGGCGTCACCATGATCGCCACCTGCGAAGCCTTCGCGCTGGCCGATAAACTCGGCCTCGACCGCCAAACCATGTTCGATGTCGTCAGCACCTCGTCAGGGGCCAGTTGGTCGATGAACGCCTATTGCCCGGCCCCCGGTATCGGCCCGCAATCGCCCGCCGACAACAACTACACCCCCGGTTTTGCCGCTGAATTGATGCTCAAAGATCTGAACCTGAGCCAAATGGCCGCCGCCGCCGTGGACGCGGATACACCGCTTGGCCAAGCGGCCACAGCGCTGTATAAAACCTTTGTCGAAGACGAAAACGGCGCGGGCAAAGACTTCTCCGCCATGTTGCCGCGCTTCGCAAAACGCGGGCACGGCCGTTAACTACTCTGCCGCGACCTTGGACTGCAACATCTGCTTCAAATACCGTCCCGTGTGGCTGCCGGCCACATCGGCGACCTCTTCAGGCGTGCCGGTGGCGACAATCCGACCACCGCCGTCACCACCCTCGGGACCGATATCGATGATGTGATCGGCGGTTTTCACAACGTCCAGATTATGCTCGATCACCACAACAGAATTGCCCTGATCAACCAGTTCATGCAGCACTTCCAATAACTTGCGCACATCTTCAAAATGCAGACCCGTCGTCGGCTCATCCAGAATATACAGCGTGCGGCCGGTTGATTGCCTTGCCAATTCCTTCGACAGCTTCACCCGCTGCGCCTCGCCGCCCGACAATGTCGTCGCCTGCTGACCCACCTTGATATAGCCAAGGCCCACCCGCATCAGCGCGTCCATCTTGGTGCGGATCGACGGCACAGCGGTGAAAAACCCCTGCGCATCCTCAACCGTCATGTCCAGCACATCAGCAATCGACTTGCCCTTGAACTTGATCTCAAGCGTCTCGCGATTATACCGCGCGCCCTTGCAGGTTTCGCAGGTCACATAGACGTCTGGCAAAAAGTGCATCTCGATCTTGATCACACCGTCACCCTGACAGGCCTCGCAGCGCCCGCCCTTGACATTGAAACTGAACCGACCCGGCTTATAGCCGCGCGCCTTGGATTCAGGTAGCCCCGCAAACCAATCACGGATCGGGGTAAACGCGCCGGTATAGGTCGCAGGGTTCGACCGCGGCGTGCGCCCAATCGGTCGCTGATCAATGTCGATCACCTTATCGAGATGCTCGAACCCTTTGATCGTCTCACAAGGCGCTGGCGTCTGCCTTGCCCCGTTCAGCTTCATACTTGCGTTCTTGAACAAGGTCTCGATCGTCAGCGTCGATTTACCGCCACCCGACACGCCTGTCACACAGACAAACTGCCCCAGCGGATAATCCACTGTCACATTCTGCAAATTATTGCCCGTGGCCTTTACCACAGTCAGCTTCTTCTTTGTGGCCTTCCTGCGCACGGCAGGGATTTCAATCCGCCGCGCACCCGTAAGATATTGACCCGTCAATGAATTCGGATCGGCCATCACCTCCGCAGGCGTCCCCTCTGCCACAACGCGGCCACCATGCACGCCTGCCCCCGGCCCGATATCGAAAACATAATCCGCCTCGCGAATAGCCTCCTCATCATGCTCCACCACAATCACGGTATTGCCTTGATCGCGCAGGTTCTTCAGCGTGGTCAACAACCGGTCATTGTCGCGCTGGTGCAACCCAATCGACGGCTCGTCGAGCACATAAAGCACACCCGTCAGCCC
>TARA_R110002167_G_scaffold8869_1_pt1 | contig 85506 bp, 73 predicted proteins | sample TARA_R110002167 | Tara Oceans TARA_R110002167 (sample SAMEA4398238) | marine metagenome | biome: Polar Biome; feature: [MES] marine water layer (ENVO:01000295) within the mesopelagic zone...; material: water (ENVO:00002006), including particulate matter (ENVO:01000060) such as......
CGGCGCCCGTCGCGGTCGTTTGTCTGATTACGGTGTTCAACTTCGTGAAAAACAAAAAGTTCGTCGTATTTTTGGCGTACTTGAAAAACAATTCAGTAATTACTACAAAGAAGCGGCACGTTTAAAAGGAAATACAGGTGAAAACTTGTTACAACTTTTAGAAACACGCTTAGATAACGTCGTTTACCGTATGGGCTATGCAAGCACTCGTGCTGAAGCTCGTCAATTAGTTAGCCACAAGGCTATCGTGGTAAACGGTGTTGTAGTAAATATTCCATCTTTCACTGTTAAAGCTGAAGATGTGGTTTCTGTTCGTGAGAAGTCTAAAACTCAAGCGCGTATTATTGCTGCTTTAGATTTAGCCGACCAACGTGAAAAGCCACTTTGGGTTGAAGTTGATAACAAAAAACTAGAAGGTACATTCAAACGTGTTCCTGATAGAGCTGACTTATCTGCTGAAATTAATGAACAGTTGATTGTTGAACTTTACTCTAAATAGTAAAGTTGCACTTTAAGAGAGGACATATATGCAGGGTTCTGTAACCGAATTCCTTAGACCACGTATGGTTGGTATTGAAAATATCAACCCTCGTCGTGCTAAGGTGACTTTAGAGCCATTAGAACGTGGTTTTGGTCACACTTTAGGTAATGCGTTACGCCGCATTCTTTTATCTTCAATGCCAGGTTGTGCGGTAACTGAAGTAGTAATTGAAGGTGTATTACATGAGTACAGTAGTAAAGAAGGTGTTCAAGAGGACATCATCGAAATATTGTTAAACCTTAAAGGGCTTGCAGTTATTTTAGAAGGCAAAAATGAAGCCTTTCTAACGTTAACTAAGTCTGGTGAAGGCCCTGTAACGGCAGCTGATATTCAACATGATGGTGATGTAACTATTGCAAACCCAGAACATGTTATCTGCACCTTAACAGGTGAAGGTTCTATCAGCATGCGCATTAAAATTGAAATGGGTCGTGGTTATGTACCTGCTTCAGCGCGCCGTGATGCCGAGGAAGAAGATCGTGCTATTGGTCGTTTGTTGGTTGATGCCTCATTCAGCCCAGTAGTAAGAATTGCTTATGATGTTGATTCTGCACGTGTTGAACAACGTACAGATTTAGACAAATTAGTTTTAGATATGGAAACCAATGGTACATTGGATCCTGAAGAAGCTATCCGTCGTGCTTCAACTATTTTAGCTGAACAGCTAGATGCGTTTGTAGAGCTACGTGATATTAAAGAAGTTGAGCAAGTGGAAGAAAAACCACTGTTTGACCCTATTTTGCTTCGTCCAGTTGATGATCTAGAACTAACGGTCCGCAGCGCAAACTGCTTAAAAGCAGAAGCAATTCAATATATTGGTGATTTAGTACAACGTGCTGAAGTTGAGCTTCTTAAAACGCCTAATTTAGGTAAGAAGTCATTAACTGAAATTAAAGACGTGTTAGCGTCACGTGGTTTGTCACTAGGCATGCGCCTAGAAAACTGGCCACCTGAAAGCATTGTTGACAACGACTAGTTCGATCATCGTTTTTTTAATAGTTTTTTAAGAAGGATTAACACATGCGTCATCGTCAAAGTGGTCGCCAGTTAAACCGTAATAGCAGTCATCGCCAAGCGATGTTCCGCAATATGGCAAGCTCTTTAGTTAAGCACGGCGTTATCAAAACGACTGTAGCTAAAGCTAAAGAACTACGTCGCGTTGTAGAGCCTTTGATTACATTGGCTAAGACCGACAGTGTTGCAAATCGTCGTTTAGCATTTGCTCGTACACAAGACAAAGAAGTAGTAGGTATTTTATTTAACGAACTTGGTGCACGTTACCAAGAACGTCCAGGTGGTTATACTCGCATTTTAAAATGTGGTTTCCGTACTGGTGATAAAGCACCGATGGCTTATGTTGAATTAGTAGACCGTCCAGCAGTTGAAGAAATTGTTGAAGAAGTTGAAGAATCAGCAGAAGCTTAAACACTAGTTTAAGTTTCATTCTTTTATAAGAAGTAAAAACCGAGCCTTGGCTCGGTTTTTTGTTTCTTGACGTTCACGTTAATTCCCCGTATAAAATAGCTATATTATCATTTGGGTCAGTTTCCATGTCATCACAAAATCCTATTATTGCTGTTACTGGCTCCTCTGGTGCAGGCACATCAACAACAACATCAGCGTTTGAACACATGTTTCGAACGTTGGGTATTAGCTCGGTCAATGTTGAAGGAGATAGCTTTCATCGTTTTTCTCGTCAAGAAATGGATTTGGAAAAGCGTAAAGCCAAAGAAACGCATGCTAATATTAGTTATTTTGGTGATCTAGCTAATGATTTTGGTGCATTAGAAAAATTATTTACTACTTATGGCGAAACAGGCAAAGGCATGATGCGCCGCTATTTGCATACGTTTGACGATGCAGTGCCTTATAATCAAATGCCAGGTACTTTCACACCATGGGAAGAGTTAGGCGATGGTGCAGATTTATTGTTCTATGAAGGACTTCACGGTGGTGTAGTAACTAAAGAGAACGATGTTGCAAAACATGTTGATCTACTTATTGGTATGGTACCCATTGTTAACTTGGAATGGATCCAAAAAATCGTTCGCGATACAAAAAAACGTGGTCATAACCGTGAAGCAGTTACGGCGAGTATAGTGCGCAGTATGGAAGATTATATTTCCTTTATTACCCCACAATTTTCACGCACTCATATTAATTTTCAACGTGTACCTACCGTTGACACCTCAAATCCCTTTAGCGCAAAAGCGATACCGAGTTTAGACGAAAGCTTTGTTGTTATCCGCTTCCGCGAAGTCAAAAATGTTGATTTTCAGTACTACCTTCGCATGATAGATGGCTCATTTATGTCAAGGGTAAGTACATTGGTTGTGCCAGGTGGAAAAATGGGCTTAGCGATGGAATTGATTTTAACACCGCTTATTCGTGATTTGATGGAACGTAAAACACAAGCGAATAAACAGCTTGATTGGATGAGTGATCTTTAAAATCGTTGCAATTTCTTAGTTGCGATAAGTTAGCTTCTAAATATTAGTTGTGAAATATTAAGTACGAGTATTGAGTTAAGAGGGATTGATAAAACTAACACTAGGCAATGAAATAAACAGTGTGATAGCCAATGTAAACTAAACTGGTTATGTAGTGTTGCGATGTTTAAGAGGTTTGGGCTAGCAGGTTGTTAATCTCAGTGTCGAATAAGTTTTTAATTAGTGTGGCGAATTCTTTAATGAATATAGCTTGTTGATCCGATACTGGGTTGTTTACGACCCCGGATAAAATTTCTTCAAGATCACCAAAAATGGTATCAACTTCACGAATGATGACGTTACGTTGGCTGAACGTTAACGCTTCATTTTGACTACAGACAGAAATTATTTGATCGCTCAACTCGATCTCAATTACTGCCATAACAGTGTCTGCACTTTTATCTACGACAGGCGTATTTTCAAATAAACTTAAATGTTCAGTCAAATACTCAATTATATGAATGTAACCTTCATTGTTTGTAACCATAATAATACTTAAATAATCTTGTGTCGAGATAACTAAATTATAGCACTAACTGTACAATTTTTTGGTGATAAAAATCAATAATAAATTTTATAAAAGAATAAAGGATAAGGTGATGTAAATATGAAAATTGTATTTCATTGAAATTTGAATGGTGATCAAAATTAAACTGTTGTTCATTTTTCAATACAATCAATTGTAAAATAAATGTAACTTTTTTGTATATATACTGTTTTTTGTTGCTGTTATGGTTTAGGGTGTTAATCGTTTATTGAAATAAAATAAAATAAAGATGAATGAACTAATCATTTGCTAAGAATGAAGTCACAATAATATTAAAGGAGTTTTCATGAATTCAAATAAATCACTTGTTGCAAGCTTTGTTGCTGCAGCTCTTTCAGCTACAGCAATGGGAAGTGTTGCTGCAAATTTTAATGACGTACAAAATTTTAATATCCCGACCAAAATCAAGTTACCAACAAATACTTTTGCACAAAAGCAAACTAATTTAGCGTCTGCTAGTGGTATGGCAAATCAGTATGATGCGCAATTAGGTAAAACTACTTTTCAATGGGCAGGCAAAAACGAAGCAAAACCTGATTTAGGTGCTGTTGCTGCAGAACATCAACTTGCCTTTGCTGCCGATTTTTACTTGAATAAATTGACGGGAAATTCCTCGTCAAAACGTAACATTGCTCAAGCCGTTTTAGCTAATAGCCATGATATCGGTCGTGGTGCAAAAATAGCAAAATATAAACAAGAAGTTGCTGGTGTAGAAGTGTTCAATCGTGAATACAACATTATGATGGACCGTGAATTGAACTTAGTAGCATCGTCGGGCTACTTGGTTGACAAAAATGTCGCTAAGTCAGTTTCGGCAAACATAAAGAATATTGATGCTGCTTTTGGGGATACAACACATTCTATCAAGGCTGCATATGCGGCTATGGGCGGCGAGACTGGTTCAATAAATTTAGTTGCTAAAGCCTCAGCCGACAAATATGAAAAGTTCACTGTGACGAATTTTTCGACCAATAAAATGATGGTTGGCGAACCTCGCGCTAAAAAAGTATTTTTTGAACGAAAAAATAAATTAGTTGCCGCTCATTATGTTGAAATTGAAATGGGCGAAGCAGACAGCCTAGATTCAGAATATTTTAGTTATGTTGTATCAGCGAGCACAGGTGAAGTATTATTTAAGAACAACTTAAAAAGCCATGTGGCTGACTTTAATTATCGTGTATATGCAGATGCTGATGGAACGCCTTGGGACAGTCCTCATGGTGAAGTAATGCCAGCGCCCGTGGGAAGCGATGTTGATGCGTTTCTTACGACAGAATACATAGATGCTCCGATGGTGACTTTAAGTAATGGTCCTATTAGTACGGGCGACGCATGGTTAGCTGATGACGCTACTGCGACCCAAGGTAACAACGTAACCGCTTATGTAGATGCCATTGCGCCCCAAGGGTTCTCAAATGGTGACTACATGGCTGATGTTACTGCGGATAAGACGTTTGATTATCAATATACTGACTCAGAAGCTGAGTATTCAGTTAATAATCGTAACGCCGCTATTGTCAACTTATTCTTCGTGACTAACTATTTACATGATGACTATTATGATCATGGTTTTGATGAAGCTTCCGGTAACGCACAGGCATTAAACTACGAACGTGGTGGTGTGGAAGGTGATGCGTTAAACGTAGAAGTACAAGACAACTCAGGATTTGATAATGCCAATATGTCTACACCTGCCGATGGTGGTTCGCCGCGCATGCAGATGTTTTTGTGGGAAACAACACAGGCGGTCAATGGGGTAGATTTTGGCTTAACGGTAGCTTCTCATCCAGGCTTAGGTTTGTTAGATGTCGTTCAATTCGCCAGTTTTGGTGCTGACGTTTATGATCTTTCTGGTGACTTAGTTCGTATCGAAGATGCGGTTGATCCTATAAGAAATGGTTGTGAAACTCCAGTAAATGGCGCAGATTTAGCGGGTAAAATCGCTATTATTGACCGTGGTGATTGTAACTTCACCGTTAAAGTGAAAAATGCACAAGATGCGGGAGCTATTGCGGTATTAATTGCCAACAATAGTGATGACGGTACGCCTGCTCCTATGGGTGGAGCCGATGATACAGTTACCATTCCAAGCATGGGATTAAATTTCAGTGACGGTGCTGCAATATACGCATTACTCGATGCTAATGAAACTGTGTCTATCGATATGTTCAAGAATGATCTTTCGCGCGTTTTCAAAGATAGTTCATGGGACAATGCCATTATTGCACACGAATGGGGTCACTATATTAGTAACCGCTTAGTAGGTAATGGCTCAGGTTTAAGCAGCCAACAAGCCGGCGCAATGGGTGAAGCTTTTGGTGATTTCCATGCTTTAATGCTCACCACCGAGGCTGACAACAATTTAGTTTTAGGTAACGAGGCTTATGGCGGCGGCTATGGTGCTATTACTTATGTATCAAGCTTTGTAAATGGAATACGTCCATATCCTTACTCTACTAGTATAGAGATTAACCCATCTACGTTTGCTGACGTTGGTTTATACCCAGAACTACTTCACTCTCCGGGGTCTATCTGGGGCAATATGTTATGGGAATCTTTTGTAAGCATGGCCAATGATGAGCGTCATACCTTTGCTGAAGCGAAGAGCTTGATAAAAGATTACTTGGTAGCTGGTTACAAAATGATGCCAATGGCACCAACGTTTACTGAAGGTCGTGATGCCATACTAGCTGCGGCGTACGCCAACGATGTAGAAGATTACAAACTTATATTAGCGGCATTTGCTAAGCGCGGTATGGGTCTAGGCGCTGTATCACCAAGTCGATTCGCAACGGATCACGCCGGTGTAGTGGAATCTTATAAAACAGATTTAGATACGTTCAGTGTAAGTGATCATGTGTTAAATACTAACTATGAAGGCTTAACTTCTGGTTATTGTTCTAACGATAATATCCTAGATAAAGGTGAAACGGGTACGGTTAGCTTTACTATCAAAAACGGTGGTAATGCCGCGTTAACAGGTATTACAGGTACTGTAGAGGTAATGAGTGACCATGACGTAACGTTTGCTAATGACGGTGTAGTTACGCTTGGTGATGTTGCGATATTTGGCTCTGTAACCAGTGCACCTATTGAATTTACTCTAAACGAAGCCGGCACTGGCGATGAGTTAGTGCTTAAGTTTGTTCCTGACTTAGCCGAAGGTGTTGAAGCAAGTGACTACATGCTGTCCACTACGACCAACGTTGACTTTGTAACACGTGAACTGGTAGGGACAACACAATACGAAGACCTTAACACGCTATCTCGTTTACATGACTTTACTGAAACTGTAATGGTAGGCGGTGACATGGCATCAGGCACCTTTGGTTTAGATCAATGGGATGCGTCAGACGGCCTTATTTCAGCAACGGGTAATAGTTTTACTGCAGACGTAGGCTACCAAACGCGACCAATGTCAGTAGGTTTTGATGGCGAATATACGATCAGCTTCTGGCATTTATATAACTTAGAAGAAGGTTATGATGGTGCTGTGGTTGAAGTAAGTGTTAATGGCGCTGATTGGGCTGATGTAACCACGATGGGCGCAACTTTTGAAGGTGATGGTTATACTGATACTGGGCTTGAAAATACTGAGGCGGCTATTGCGGGTCGAGATATGTTTTCTGGTGCAAACAATGGCTGGGAAACCATTAACTTCGGTGAAACCTTAAATGGTAACCAAGTACAATTCCGCTTTAGAGTAGCAACAGACTCTGGCTTTGTACCTGAACCGTATTTTGATTTTGGCTCTGGTTGGTATATTGACGATATAACGTTTACCAATACACAAACTAGTATTTTCTCTAATGTGGTTGCTGGTGATACTTATGCCTGTGATAACCGTTTGCCCACACTAACATCAAGTCAAGACCAAACGGTCAATGAAGGCGCAAGTGTTAGTATGTCGGCTGAAGCGACTGATCCAAATGGTGATACGTTGACCTATAGCTGGATTCAAACATCAGGTACGGACGTTACGTTAACAGGAGACGATTCTGCAGCAGCTAGCTTTACCGCCCCTTCATTAGCGTCGGGCAGTGAGACCTTAGCGTTTACTGTAAGCGTGAATGATGGCACCGATACGGTTACTAATAATGTTTCAGTTACTGTAAACGATGTTCCAGCTCCAGTAGCTCCTCCAGCTAAAAAATCAAGTGGTGGTTCTACTTCTTGGTTAGCATTGCTATTACTACCACTGACTTTATTACGTCGTCGTAAATAATAAGGTTAAAAGGTAGGGAGTATATTAAAAAGCCAGCAAATTAGCTGGTTTTTTCAACTAGGAGATTACATAGAGTGAAAAAAGATAAATTATTGATTTTGGCCTTTTGTCTAAGTGCTTTGCTAGTTTCATGTTCACAATCAGAACATGAAGAAGTACCGGAGAGTAAAAGTTTTGATGAAAAACCCCTTAAGTCAGATGATAATGCTTATATTGATGAAAGTAAGATTACAGCAATAAAGAAAGTAGAAAAAAATACAGAACGAGCTGCGTTAGTTGGTAAGAGAACGATTTCCTTTAATGGCGAAAAATATTTATTTGATGAAAAGAAGCTTCGAAAAGGTAGTAAGGTTCGTAACATTTATATGTCAGAAACAGGGACGATTAAAGGGACATTTGTTGTTGTTGCCAAGGCAGGTGAGATACTGGATTTATCGTTCAAGAGTAAGACAAAAATAGCCAAGGATACCTTTAGACTTATCCCTGCTCAAGCAGATGATTTGATGACTATTTATAATGAGTTATTATTAAATAAGTCTATCGCTATAGTTGAATTGGAAGTTATGTATAGTGGGGGAAATGGTGGCGCTTTAGAGTATTAAAATGAAGTAATAGATATGTATATTGTCAACTTATGCAGTATATGCCAGTACACGAACAGTACTGGCATACGAATGAATACCGTGAATTTCAAGACCGTAGAAGACTTTGTTAAACATCACTTACTCAAAGGCCAACAGGTGAGAACTGACGCATTTAGAGGGCTGAATATTATTGATAAAACTCAACAGCATCAGCCAAAAGTAACGCCTAGTGATAAAGTTGATGAATGGCTACCTTGGGTTCACATTGCAATAGGCAATTTAAAAGCATTTTTGTTAGGAACATTTCATGGTATCACGAGTCAATATTTGCAAGAATACCTCGATGAGTTCTGTTATCGCTTCAACCGTCGATTTGTAGAAAAACAAATCTCTAACAGGTTGTTAAATTTAGCGATTGTTCATACGCCTTTTAAATCAACCTGAAAATAGTACATAAGCATGTAATTTAATTTAGTTAACCAGTATAAAAAAGCCCTCAAACTATCGTGCAAGAGTGAGAGCTATTTTAATTTTTTACATTGTTAAAGCAAAATTAAAGCAAATTAATTTTGGTACCTTTGGTGCCTTCGCCTTTGGCAACAGCAAGAAATGCGCCTTTGACCTGAGGACCAACAATAGCAATATTTTTAACGCCATTAGCTAATACCGATAACGCTTCTTCTACTTTAGGGATCATGCCACCTTGAATCACGCCTTGGTCGATCAAATCTTTTGCTTGTTGAGCATTGATTTGCGCAACACGCGATTCTGGCTTATCAAGATCGTGGTAAATCGCACCAACAGCCGTGGTTAATAGTAACAAATCGGCTTTTAACGCACGCGCGATTTGTACTACGGTAGTATCCGCATTGATATTAAATACACGACCAGAGTTTTGTTCAACACCTAAGGTAGCGATAACCGGCACTAAACCAAGTTCGGTAAGGTTGTTAAGTAATTCAGCGTTAACCGACACGACATCACCCACTTCACCAAAGTCAATTGGCTCATCACCTGCACCTGACATTACGCGAGGTGGACGCTTAGAAGCGGTAATTAACTTACCTGAAGCACCGTTACAGCCGAAAGCGTTAACGCCAACGTTTTGTAATACTTGTGTTAGCCCTACGTTTACTTCACCACATATAGCTTGTTTTACTACCAAAAGATCCGCTTCGCTAGTGATACGACGGCCAGCAATTTTGTTGGGTACTAAACCGTGCTTTTCTTGTAGCTCGTTAGTTTGTGGGCCGCCACCGTGCAACACAATGACACGCCAGCCAGCATCAACCAAGTCTTTAACATTGGCAGCAATACCGTCACGCTCAACTTGGCCTTGTAAGACATCGCCACCAACTTTTACAACAGCGACTGGTTTATGAGTTGACTTAGTCATGGTTTATGGCCACATGCCAGGTTGGTCAAGACCAAATGATGCGTCCTTACCTGTCATTAAGTTGAAACACTGTATTGCTTGTCCTGCACCACCTTTCACTAAATTATCAATAGCGGTGATACAAGCTAGTGTGCGTTGACCTGTTAATTCATCAATGCGAACGCTGATACCTACTTCTACACGTATGGTGTTTTTAACAGCAACAACTTCTGGGCTTTGACCTAAAGGCATTACAATTACGCTACGGTGAGGAGCATAATAGTCTTCATACATTTTTTGAATATCTGCTTCGCTGTAACCTTCTGGAAGATCAAGCTGAGAAATCGCTAAAATACCTCGTACTAAAGGCGCTGAAACAGGGATAAAGTCTAAAGAGGTATTTTCAGCACCAGCTTTACCTAATGTTTGCAGGATCTCTGCACGATGCTGATGCTGCAATGTTTTGTAGGCTTTAAGGTTGTTAGCGCGGACAGGGTGATGCGTACCTTCGATTGGGCGAACACCTGAGCCAGAAGAGCCTGTCATTGCAACAGTACGCACATTACCGTTAGTGATTATACCTGCTTTTGCTAATGGTAATAAACCTACCGCGATACCAGTTGCAAAACAACCAGGGCTTGCAACATATTGCGCACCTTTAATACTATCAGCATTTAATTCTGGCATACCGTAAGCGAAAGTGCCTAAACGTTCCGGACACGGATGCTCAGGAGCATAATCACGAATGTAATCTTCAAGGTTTTCTAAACGGAAGTCACCAGATAAATCAATGATACGTACATCAGTATCAAATAATTCCATTGCAACGCGCGCGGTAATGATATGTGGCATTGCCAAAAATACAATATCAGCACCTTCAATACATTCTCGTGGAGTAATGTCTTGGATAACAAGGTCAGTTTTATCTAGACCAAATAAAGAACGATGAACTTGACCGATAGTCTTACCAATATAATCTTTACTTGATACGCGTAATACTTCAACGTCGTCACGGACAATTAAGTGACGAAGTAATTCTGCTGCGCCGTAGCCAGCGCCACCAATAATCGATACTTTGATTTTGTTCATGAGTTTCCTCTTACATTTGTTAATTACCACAACCAGTTTTATTGATCGTTATGATAAAGAGAGAGGTCTGAAAAGCGGACCAATCTTACGCTTAAATTTTTACTTAATAATTTACTTAAAGCATATGCCATCATAGCTGTGTTGGCACAACAAGTAGGCCGACTCGTGGCTTGCGAAGAGGACGTTAGCAATGATTGAAATTGATCTATTCTTAGTGACTAAAATTTAAGTCCAGGGCTTAATTTTGCAGGTAATTCTACTTTATCTACCTCTACCGATGAGATTGGAAAAGCACAATAATCAGCGGCATAATAGGCACCCGATCTGTGGTTACCACTGGCACCAATACCACCAAAAGGTGCAGCACTATTTGCACCTGTTGTTGGGCGATTTCTATTGACAATACCGGCACGAATACGACTTAAGAACGTCTGCCAAAGTGCTTCGCTATCACTAAGCAAGCCTGCGGATAAACCAAAACTGGTATTGTTGGCTGCTTCAATCGCTTGTTCAAAATCATCATAGCGATACACTTTTAATAGTGGACCAAAATGTTCTTCATCGGGAATGTTACTAACATTACTGACTTCTACAATACTCGGTGTAACAAAACCTGTTCCTGGAGTATGTTTCATCGCTACTAATACTTCACCACCTAAGTCAATAAGCTCTTGCTGTGCGGCGATTAGGCCAAGCGCTGCTTTTTCTGAGATAAGCGAGCTGATAAAGGCGTCTTCATCGTCATAATGGCCACTTTTGATCTGTTTGGTTACCTCAACAAGTCGAGCCAAAATAGCATCGCCAATGGCATTGTTTTCTAAAAATAATCTGCGGGCACATGTACAGCGCTGCCCTGTCGTAACAAAGGCAGATTGAATAATATCATGAACAACGGCGTCAACATCGGTAACATCTTTAACAATTAACGGGTTATTGCCGCCCATTTCAAGTGCTAATATCTTTCCCGGTTGACCAGAGAATTGTTGATGTAATAAGTGCCCGGTATTTGAACTACCAGTAAAAAATAAGCCGTCAATGCCAGGATGATTGGCCAACGCTTTACCTGTTTCTACTTCACCTTGTACCATGTTGATCACACCAGCAGGTAAACCTGCTTGTTGCCATAGTTGTAAACAAATTTGTGCTACTAAAGGTGTAAGCTCACTTGGTTTAAACACGATAGTATTACCCGCTAATAATGCAGGAACAATGTGACTGTTTGGTAAATGTGCAGGGAAATTGTATGGGCCAAATACGGCAACCACGCCATGTGGTTTGTGACGAATAAAGGCTTTTGCACCTGGCATAGGGTTTTCAACAGTACCAGTACGTTCATGATATGCACGTACTGAAATAGCTACTTTTCCTACCATAGCGGCAATTTCAGTACGAGTTTCCCATAATAAACGTCCGGTTTCTTGTGAGATAGTGGTGGCTAGTTTTTCTTTATTTTCAGTTAATAACTGTGCAAAATTTTCAATGATGGCCAAGCGTTGTTCAAACTGGAGATCTGCCCATGGATAAAAGGCTTGTCTAGCAGCGTAAACAGCACTGTTTACTTGCGTAGCAGAAGCTGCACAGCCATGCCACAGCGCTTCGTTAGTAGCCGGATTTGTTGAGTTAAATGCATTATCTTCGCCTTTAATCCAGGTGCCATTAATAAATTGAACTTCTTGTGAAAAGGTAACGGACATAATATTTCCTACAATAATTTATTACAGTGTTAAGGTTAATTAGCAATAATGCGAACCCAATCGCCTTCTTGTACTTGTAACGCTTGTGCAACTTCAGTGTTAATGACTATTTGATTAGCTGTTTCACGAAGTGATAGCTTGACCTGTGTTGCTCTAAAGTTTTCAACTTTTGTATTACAAACAATATATTTTTGCTTGCTTTGTTGTTCGCAATTATCATCAACGAGTACTTGATATTTATTACTTTCGCGAACCGCTCTTATTTGGCTTCGTTCAGCTTCAACTGTGGGGCCAGCATCAAAGATATCAACATAACCACGGCGAGAAAAACCTTCAGCCTGAAGTAAACGTAAAGCAGGTACCGTATTGTTGTGTACTTGGTTAATGACTTGTTGTGCTTCTTTACTGAGCAAACTGACATAAACAGGGTATTTAGGCATTAATTCAGCAATAAAGTCTTTGTTACCTATACCCGTTAAATAGTCTGCTTTGGTGAATTCAATGGATAAAAAGTGTTCTTCAAGCCAGTCATAAAATGGAGATTTACCATTTTCATCGCTCACGCCTCGCATTTCAGCAATAACACAATCAGAAAAGCGCTCGGTATGTTCAGCAATAAATAAAAATCGACAGCGAGATAAAAATCTTCCATTCCCCTCTTTTCGATGGCTTTCTTGTAAGAATAAGGTGCAAATTTCAGTCGCACCAGAATAATCATTGCAAAGGGCAAGTGTTTCAACGGTATTATGAATATTTAATTCGCGGGAGCTATGAACAACTTTACCTAAATGATAATGATAAAAAGCATTGTCTAAACCAACGGCGGCTTCAATGCCTGAGGTACCAACGATTTGACCTGTTTGAGTATCTTCCATCACAAACAAGTAGCCTTGATTACCAGGTTGACTCACTTGCGCTTTAAAAGATTCTTCTGAGTGGGTAATACGCTGTTTTAATATATCTTCGTTAACCGGCAATGAAGTAAAACCATGGCCAGATTCAATGGCTATGCGATATAAGTCGTCATAATCAGTCATTTTAATAGGTCGGATTATAATCATAAATGGTTCTCGATGATTAAAAGAAGTTCTTGCTACCACTAACGTAGGGTAGCAAGATTATTGAATAGGGCATTCACTTTAATAAATAGCCGTAAACAGATAGCATATTAATAAACAATATTAAGATGCTATGTTAGCTACAGCCTTTTCAAAACGTGCTAAACCCTCAACAATGTCTTCATCAGGAATCACTAACGATGGTGCAAAACGAATAATATTTGCGCCGGCAACTAAGGACATTACTCCCTCGCTCATGGCGGCAACTAAGAAGTCTTTTGCCTTACCTTGGTATTTGTCATTTAATACCGCGCCAATTAATAAACCTTTACCACGAACTTCTTTAAATACATCGTATTTAGCATTGATGGCATGTAAACCGTCAACGAAAAGTTGTGCTTTAGCTTTTACGCCACTTTGTACTTCTGGTGTATTAATGACGTCAAGAACCGCGTTACTCACAGCACAAGCTAATGGGTTACCACCGTAAGTGCTACCATGAGTACCCACTTTTAAATGTTTGGCAATATTGGTGGTTGTTAACATAGCACCAATGGGGAAACCGCCGCCCAAGCCTTTGGCAGAGGTTAAAATGTCTGGTGTAACACCCAAATCCATATAGGCATAAAGCGGACCTAAACGACCAGCACCTGTTTGCACTTCATCAAAAATCAATAAAGCGTTATATTGATTACATAATTCGCGAACACCTTTAATGAATTCATCAGTAGGCGAAACAATACCGCCTTCGCCTTGTAATGGTTCAATCATTATGGCGCAGGTTTTGTCTGAAATAAGCGCTTTGACGCTGTCTAAATTGTTATATTCAGCGTGAACAATATCACCCGGTTTTGGACCAAAACCATCAGAATATGCAGCTTGGCCACCCACAGTTACGGTAAAGAAAGTACGCCCGTGGAAACCTTGATTAAAAGCGATGATTTGAGTTTTATCACTACCATGAACTTCAAGCGCCCAGCGGCGTGCTAGTTTCAATGCGGCTTCATTTGATTCAGCGCCAGAGTTAGCAAAGTACACTTTGTCTGCAAACGTGCTATCTACTAATTTTTTCGCTAAACGTAATGCCGGTTCATTGGTCATTACATTGGATAAATGCCAAATTTTTTCGCTTTGCTCTTGTAATGCACCAACAAGTGCAGGATGACAATGACCTAAACAATTCACTGCTATACCGCCAGCGAAATCAACATACTCATTGTTTTGTTGATCCCACACTCGAGAGCCTTTACCGCGTACAGGTATAACAGCTGAAGGTGCGTAGTTAGGCACCATAACATCATCAAATAACGTGCGATTTACAGAAAACTGTTCTGACATTTCAAACTCCTCAAAATTGGATAGCTATATTTACATGGATCACACTGAGTTTAGTATATAAGCAATTTATTTTTTTATACTAAAAAAATCGTTCAGTGCTTAAAAATTATTCAGTGCTTAAAAAAACAGGAGATTATTATGACAGGAAAAAACTACTTTGTCTTGTTTGAATGGCTTGCAAGCTAGTAAAAACAAAGGGTTGGCGGGTTTTATTCAAATATAATGAATATTTATAGAAATGAAAAAACACTAAAAATGAGTTTTGTTTAATGCAGGTCGTTTGACTCACTGAAAATGAATTTTTAGCTATTTTAATAAATAATCAAAAATAATTTAGCAAAAGTTGGTAAAATTAGTTAAATTTTAACTTGATGTGGTCAATATCACTTTTATTGAGTAATGAAATTTCAGCTTTAGTCAATTTTGCAGACTTAAATAATAACGCTTTTTCATCATCATTAATTAAGTTCTCTTTTGCTAGGCTACGATAGCTGACATACACCTTGGCTTTAGTAACAATTTGGGCAATAGGGGACATCTTATCTATAGTGTCTGCGTAAGCTAGGTCAAACATTGCTTCCGTTATGGGTAAGCGATCAAAGTTCATTAGTTCAATCAATTCTGCAGATAATTTACTACTACGTAATATTAATTGCTCAAGTAACAGCTCAGGTGGGTTTTTAATTTTGACGAGAATATTGTGTAAACGCTTATCTTTAGTATTAAAAGCGTCACGTAATTCTTGTTTATACATTCGGTTATAGGTGTTTAAAAAACAGCGTGTAATCGCGAGTTTGCCAACATTAGACAACATGCCAGTAGTGAATGCAGTATAGCGATTAGCACCAGAATACTCAGCGAGTGCGCTTGAGGCTAGGGCGATAGATAAACTGTCATTCCATAATTTTCGTTTCATCAAGCTAAACGGTGCGGTACTCTCGGGTAACCAATGTTTAAGGATGAAGGTTGGCATCACCAGCTTTAAATTATCTAGCCCTAAGTAACTCAGGGCAAGTTTTGCGTCATTAACTTGTACGTCAGCGCGCTTTCTGTATTGAGGCTTGTTAACTAAGCTCACTAAGTCAGTTGCAAGCCAAGGTAATGAGGTCGCCAAAGGTTTTATATTATTAATGGACGTTGCTCGTAAAGAAAGTAACTCTAAAATCGTTGGGGCAGCATCTTCAATACTGAGCACACGGTTATATAAGTAAGCTTTGTTATCAAATTCGTCATTTATTTGTTTATTTACTTGAGCAAAAAATGTTGCCATCACTTGTTTACGAAAGTGCTCTTCCCCATGGGCAGCAACTATTTTTTCTTGTTGTGCTTTAACTTCAACCGATAATAACTCTCTGCGGCGATTTTCTTGCTCACTACCCTGAAAGTCGACCAGGTTGACCTTGCCATTGCGTTGCTCAGCAAAATCTTTACTGATAGATAAACTAACAGCCTGTTGGTGTATAGCAGAAAGTATGTCGTTGTTGTCAAAAAATTGCATAGGGTCTAATTAGTGTCTCACAAGTTCACTCTTTCATTTGAAAAGAGTACAAAGTAAATGTTTATTCTAAAGTTATCGGTTTATGTTATCAAAGCATTAATGTGAGAAAAGAGTTTTTATTTGCTTATCTTATACCAAGTGAAGTAATTAATGTTATGAAGAATACATGGTTAAAAAGTTTTTCAAAAGCGTTTGTCCTTGTTCTGTTAAAACAGACTCGGGATGAAATTGAACACTACAAAGAGCAAGTTGATTGTGTTGAAGAGCCATAATTTCTTCTTTGTTACCTTGTTCATCAAGGCTCCATGCCGTAATAGTTAACTCATCAGGCAAAGAGTGTTGATCAACAATGAGCGAGTGATATCGAGTAACTTGCAATGGTTTTTTAAGTCCGGCAAATAACCCTAAGCCACTATGAGTTATAGCACTGGTTTTACCATGCATTAAATTTTTAGCTTTTACCACCTTAGCACCAAAATGTTGGGCAATGCACTGGTGGCCTAAGCAGACGCCTAGCAATGGAATTTTTCCAGCGAACTGTGCTACAACTGCTAAAGATATACCTGCACGGTCAGGGTCGCATGGACCTGGGGATATAACTAAATATTCGGGTTTGAGCTGTTCAATCTCGCGTAAACTAATTTCGTCGTGACGGACTACTTTCACTTCTTGGTCTAACGCCTGAAAATAATGTACTAAATTAAACGTAAATGAGTCGTAATTGTCGATCATTAATAACAAAGTTGATAAGCCTAACCATGAAAAACCGCGGTTATTCTAAGCTTTCAGTAAGCTCAGGACAATCAGAATTTTATTTATAGCTGAGGGTTAAAAAATTAGGAAACTAAAAAGGCACTTAACTCACGTTAAATGCCCTGTTGAAATGTCCTGTGTTAGCTAATTATTAGCTAAAATTTAGCCGTTAACATTAGCCATACTTTATCCGTGTCTTTAGAAAAACTGTCAGCACTATAGTTAGCATATTTCGCTAATAAGCTATAGTTTTTATTGACTGTATAAGCAGCGACTAAATCAATTTCTGAACCATAATCAATCCCATTTACATCAGAAGAAAAATCATGGTAAGTAGCAACAAGCTTAACACCTTTCACTTTAGTTACCGCAGTAACATAAATATCTTCAAGGCCATCAGCAGGTGTATTTAAGAACACATCGGCAAAACCATTCCATGCATGTAATGTTGCTAATGGTGTTTTAAAGGCAACGCCATTATCACTACCTTGCATTTCAACACCCGCTTTTAAGGTAACGCTACCTAATTTGGTTGCCGCTTCTAGGTTATAGTAGTCAGCAGTGTAATCAATTAGATTATCACCAGTATCACTTTGCGTGGCATAACTAGCAAGTAATTTTACGCCGCCAACATTGCCTTTATATAAAAAGCCATAAGTGTTGGTAGAAAATGCGGCAGCTGTATCAAAATCTAAAAGATAAGCAAACGCTTTAATGTTGTGATCTTTATTAAATTTAAAACCACCATTAAGTAAATGTAAATTACCTGCTAAATCACCCGCTACTTTGCTGTCAGGGCCAAAAATACGATTTACATTGTAAACATAAGTATAATCTAAGTTTAACTTGTCATTGGCATTATATTCAAAACGGTAACCGTCATATGTTTGCTCATTTTGACGCCAGCCAACGCCACCAATAAAACGTTGTGAATCATGGTTAATACGTTGACGACCCGCTTTTACTGATAAATCACCATTAGTGTATTTTATAAATGCTTGGTTAACATCGGTTACTTCGGCATCAGCAATAACGGCTTCATTACCAATATAATTAGTACCAAGATCATTATAGTCATCAACCAAAGCAGTTATATTGTCTACTTCAAGCCCTAATGAGAAGTTTTGGTATGCGCCAGTATTTACGGTGAAGCGACTTCTAACCGTTAATGCGTCGGCATCGTCTTTTCCGTCTTGACCTACGCCTTCGTAACGAGCACGAAATGATATGTTAGTTTTACTGTCAGCTAATGCATCTGTGATACCTTTGGCATATGCAGGATCAGCAGCAAACGCTGATGGTGCAGATAAAATCGCTATAGTAAGTAACGAGAGGGCGAATGTGTTTTTGTTCATGTTTTTTGCTTTCATAGTAGTATTCCTGTTTTATGTTTTTATAAATCAATTAAAATAGGTGTTAGTTTGTTTTTTTGTAATTATTTGTACTCTTTGAGGAGCTAATTCTTACATTTTGCTTGATTTTATAAGTTGATTTAAATCAACTTATAAAATCAACTTTTTTAATTGCAGAGGTATGTTGATTTACATCAAGCTTTTATAGTTTTGGCTCAGTCTAATTGGTTGCTGAATCTTTTTTTTGTGTAAAAGGCTGTGCAAGCGGCTGAGAATAAAAGATAAAATCTGTGGGATGCAAACGTCGTTATTAGTTATTCTAGGTATGTTTAATGACCACATTACTCATTGCTATGGTTGAGCAGCATAAAATATAGCCTTCTTTTTTTTCTTGTTCGGTTAAACCCTCTAAGCCATCTACACTATCCATGGATAATTTCCTTACTTCTCCACTGATAAGTTTGGCTTTACAGCGACCACACATGCCTGCACGACATGAATAAGGTAAAATTAGGCCTGCATCCTCTCCGTTTTCCAGCAAAGTTTTTGCTTGATTATTCCCTTGAACGTTAGCTTTTTGGCTTAAGGAAGGGATTTGGTAATTTTTATTCCACTTTTCAAAGAAAACAGTTAACTTTTTGTTTTCTGATTTGTCAACTATAGGGTCATTTGGGGTGTTAACATCTTGGGTACTAATAGATGGGATTTGTGTCTCGCGTGCCTCGTGAGTTGAATCAGAAAGGATAAAAGTAGGGGGTTTTTGCTTACTAATAATCGTTAATCTATCACCTTGGTTTATAGTCCCGCTGTTGAGTGCTATCAAATTTTGACCAAACAACACTTCGCCATTAGGGGTTTGTCGAAAAGTCTTTAGCATTCGTAACGGTTGCTGTTGTGGGTGTTTTTCGCCATTTAGTGGGTTAACCGTGGTAAATACACAACGCTCACAAGGTTTACTCACCTTAAATTCTACTGCGCCAATGCGAATATGCTGCCAGCCATCTTCGGCAAAAGGCAAGCAGTTATCAATAACAATATTCGGCCTAAATTGTGTCATTGAAACAGGTTGTTGTTGTTGTTGAACAGCACCACCAAGGCGCTTATCTACTAGACGAGCGTTGAGGTTGTCTAATGAAGCTTGAGAAATGAGTAATAGCGGATAACCATCAGAAAAAGCAAGCTTTCTCGAACTATCAGTATTGGGTTTTCTTTCACGGGATGAGTTTTCGCCAAAAAATAATAATGTGCAGGGGCGTTGCAAGTAATCACTAAACCATGCGTTAGCACTGTTAGCGCAAAGTTGTCCGGCAACTTCATCGCCCCAAATGGTCACTTTTTGGTATTGATTGGTAAATTCTACATACGATAAAGTCAGCGTTGACATAGTAGGAGCCGACAATTCTATGCCATGCTCTAGCAGATTAGTTTGCACCAAACATAACCTTGGCTCTGTTCGAGCCGTGATAAATTGCCCACAAGGATCACATACAATAAAGCGTCGGTCGAAGGCTAGCCCTAATTCCTCAACTTTTGCATGGGGTAAACTGATCCCCGCAGTAGACTTAATGGGGTAAATATGAATACTGCTAACTTTAATTACTGGTATCACAGGCATTTATTGTCCGATATTTTTTTACTTGTTATAAGCGGATACGGTATATTAACTTTCATCCTATTTCAGTATTTTTCTTGCTCATGACAAATAAAACTCAACATTTACACATTCTTGGTATTTGCGGCACCTTTATGGGGGGCATTGCCGCTTTAGCGAAAGCGCTTGGTTTTCGCGTGACAGGGTGTGATGCTCACGTTTATCCCCCTATGAGTACCCAATTAGAACAATTGGGTATTGAGTTAATGCAAGGTTATAAAACCGAGCACTTTGATGAAGAGCCTGATTTAGTGATTGTGGGTAATGCTATGTCTCGCGGTAATGTGATGGTGGAATATATGCTTGATCGCAATATCCCCTATATTTCTGGCCCTCAATGGTTGTTAGAAAATGTTTTGAAAGACTGTTGGGTATTAGCAGTATCGGGTACTCATGGTAAAACGACTACCAGTAGTATGCTAACGTGGATTTTAGAATATGCTCACTTAACTCCGGGTTTTTTAATTGGTGGTGTACCTCAAAATTTTGATTGTTCAGCGCGGTTAGGTAATACACCTTTTTTTGTTATTGAAGCCGATGAATACGACACCGCCTTTTTTGATAAACGATCTAAGTTTGTTCATTATCGCCCAAAAACTTTGGTTATCAATAATTTAGAATTTGATCATGGAGATATTTTTAATGACTTATCCGACATTCAACGCCAGTTTCATCATCTTATTCGTATGGTTCCCAGTAATGGTTTGATCTTATCGCCAAAAAATGAAGTCGCGATAAATGAAACATTAGCGATGGGTTGTTGGACACCAACCGAGCAAAGCGCCTGTCAACAAGGCTGGCAAGCACAAAAAATAGTCGCTGATGGCAGTGAATTTAAAGTCACTTTTAACGGCGAAGTACAAGGCATAGTTAAGTGGACGCTTATTGGCGACTTTAACATTGATAATGCGCTAATGGCGATCGCTGCAGCGCGTCATGCGGGTGTACCTAGTTATATTGCTATTGAAGCATTAGCTGAGTTTATCAATACCAAGCGCCGCTTAGAATTACGCGGCACTGTTAATAATATTAAGGTATATGATGATTTTGCTCATCATCCCACCGCTATTGCAAAAACATTAGCTGGCGTTCGCGCTCAAATTGAGAGTAGTAATAAGCAAGGTCGAGTCATTGCCGTATTAGAGCCACGCTCAAATACGATGAAATCAGGGGTGCATAAAGACACGTTACCTGCTTCATTAGCCCAAGCTGATCACGTGTTTTTATTTCAAGGTGAACAAGTTAAATGGTCGGTGGGTGATCTCATTACTAACTGTCAGCAACCTTGCATTGTTGAAGACGATATTAATCAGTTAGTCACTAACATTACAGACTATGTACAAGCAGGTGACAGTATTGTGGTTATGAGCAACGGCTCATTCGATTCAATTCATGAAAAGCTACTTAAAAGACTTAACTTAAAATAACAAACGCACTAAGTTTTACTTTGAAAACAAGTAATAAAGTGTGAGTTAAATCAATAAATATTAAGCTTTTTATTTATTTTTCGATAAATCACTATAGAATGCGAATAGTGTACTTTTTTATAATGTGAATAGCGTACTTTTTTTGTGCCCATCTTTGCGCCACCATTGGAGATTTTTATGTTTCAACAAATGTCATTAGCGAAAAAAATTAATTTAGCTTTAGTGTTTATTGCTTTGATTTTTTTAAGTACCACAATATATTTTTTCTACAATGATGAAAAAATATTAGCTGAACATCTTGTTGAACGAAACTTAGAAAGCTTAGCACTGAATTACTTTGATTCTGTTAATACTATGATGTTAACGGGTACGATTGCTAATCGGAAAATCATCCAAGATAAAATTGTCAGTCAAGACGATATTGTTGAAGCACGTATTCTTCGAGCTCCTGCTTTAAATAAAGTGTTTGGTGCTGGTCATGCTGACCAAAGTGCTAAATCAGCCTTTGAGCGAGAAGGTTTATCCGGCATCCAAGCTTTTAAACAATTTAATGAAAATGGCAAACGTATGATGAGTTTTATCATGCCTATTAAAGCCAGTGATGATTATCGAGGCACTAATTGTTTAACTTGTCATCAAGTGGCTAATAATGAAATTCTTGGTGCGGTTAAAATTACCTATGATTTATCTTCTGTTGATAAAACCATTACCAACTCAATTACTCATGCCACTATATTACAACTTATTATCACTATCATTAGCTTTGGCTTACTCAGCTATACGTTGAAAAAATTAGTCTTCTTTAGGTTGGAAAGGTTACGAAAAAACATTGAGAGTGTTGAAGAAAACCTTGATTTAAATAAAGAAATCAAAGTTCATTATCATGATGAAATCGGTGCGGTAAGCTCAGCATTGAATGGTATGATGAGCACTTTCAAACAAAGCTTCTTATCAATATCAGATGCGACCAGTAAACTTATTATTTCTGCGCAAAAGGTTGATGACATTTCGTCATTAACAAGAGCTGCGGTGTTAGAGCAAAAAAATGGTACAGACTCTGTTGCCGCTGCTATAAATGAGTTAGATGCTTCTGCCAATGAAGTACAGAAAAATACTCAAAGTGCTGCAGATAAGTCAATTTCAGCGAATGAACAAGCATCTCAAGGCTTAGCATTAGTTGAGGAGGCTAAAGTCGGCATAGACGAGTTGCGTGATAAAGTTATTGAAAATACGAATATGATCACTGAATTAAGCAATAAAACTAATGAAGTGAGTAGTGTTTTAGAAGTTATTACCGCGATTGCCGAGCAAACAAATTTGCTTGCACTCAATGCAGCCATTGAAGCGGCACGAGCAGGAGAGCAAGGACGTGGCTTTGCGGTTGTTGCTGATGAAGTGCGTTCATTAGCTACTCGAACGCGTGAATCTATCGATCAAATACAATCGACCATAGGTGCTTTACAAAAAAATGCCAAAGATGCGGTAATTTCAATGAATGATGCAAGCCAACAAGCTAGTGAAAAAGCCGAAGATGTAGCCAATGTTGCGAGTTTATTAGTTGATATTTCAGTGGAAATAAAAGAGTTAGATGAGCTTAATTGCCAAATTTCAGAGGCAGCAAAACAGCAAAACTTAGCCGCTGACGAAATTAATGTTAATGTTGTTAATATCAGTAATGCTGCGGAAAAATCGAGTGACGATGCTATTCGAGGCAAAGAAATAAGTGAACACCTACTGGCACTTGCAAATGATTTAAATGAACAGCTAGCTAAATTTAAGTTATAGTTATAGTTAGTATTGGTGTCGCTGAATCCTACATCTTGAGGTGGATTGGTTATAGTATCTCTGTACAACACAGCGCTTTTTTATTAATCTATTAATTACTTTATGGACGAGGGCTTTTGACGGTTCTTGTTTATAAATTTAAATTATTCACATGGTTGGTTTAATATGGATTGTTGCAAAGGCTTTAATTGTATAGGTACTGCTTTCTATCATATTGTTGATATAATTAAGGCTTGCTTGAAAGAAAAGCTATATTTGTTACTACTATTGTTGGGTTGTTTATATTTTCCTTTTTCTGCCTCTGCAGCGCAAGATTCAATATTTTCGCGTATAAGCGTTACCCCTTTTTTATTAGGGCTAAGCTTGCCTATTATTGCCTTTTTTTGTTGGAAGTTAATCTTAAGGCTTATTGGTCGAAATATTGAATCATTATCTGTACAAGGTACACCTTCTCAAGCGCCGCTTAATTACCCTCATGATGTAGCGACTAACTTGCCAATAGCTCAACAGGCTTTAAAGCAATTTGACCAAGCATTGAAAGCAACTAAAAACTCTCAGTTGGCTGCAATCGTATTTAAACCAGTGAATTTCCAGCAAGTAAACACTATTTTAGGACGCCATAATTCTGATATTTTATTATTACAACTAGCACTTTGTTTGAAAAATAGTGTTGAGAATAACCCCCATTTACTTAATTTTGATAATGGCTCAAAAGCGGTGAAATTAGCGCGGTTACATGGTTTAGATTTTTTGGTTGTTTTTGATTTGTCTACAACCAAACATGATGCTAAAGATATGATTGACGATCTATGTAAACAGCTTACTAAAGCGGTTCCTGACGCATTAAGTTTTAAAAGTTTTTCGCTCAATTTTGAGTTGGCTTTTGGTGTGGCTATCAGCAAAGAACATGGTAACAGTGTTGATGAAATAGTGTCACATGCCACCGATGCCTTGCTAAAAGGCGTTGATAGTGACAGGTCTATTCAATATTTTGATAACAGTTCCGTTTTATATACCGAGCAACAGCTACGCTTAATGGATCGTCTACGCCAAGATATTTTGTCAGAAGACTTACGTTGGTACTTGCAGCCACAGGTTAATATTAATGATAATTCTATTGCTGGCTTTGAATTAAAAGTTAACTGGTATGTCAGTGAAGAAAAACCGCTAGAATTAGTTGATTTCATTGACTTAGCTGAGTACAGTGGCGAGGTTTATCGGCTGACAAAGCAAATGTTTGAACAGGCATTTAAGGCTTTGTTTTCTCTACATAAGCTAGGCGTTTATCAACGAGTATCGGTTAATCTTTCGAGTAAAAATTTACTTGAAGTGGATTTAGTTGATTACATTGAGCAGCAAATGAAAAACTATAATATTGCTGGTAAATATTTAATGATTGAGCTAAACGAGCAAGTTATGCTTTGTGCATGTCAACGAGCTAAGAATACTATTGACCAGTTAAAATCATTGGATATTACTATTGCTATTGATAACTTCTCGGGCAGCTATGAGTCTTTACGTTATTTGCGAAAAATGGCCATACATCAGGTAAAAATAAATTGCCGGGAATTAGGGGGTAGTGATAATAGAGCTGATAAAGCCATCATTAATGCCTTAATTACGTTAACTCGTAGTATGAATATACCTTTAATTGGCACTAATATAAATAATGGTGAAGCAGCCAATCGCTATATAGCAATGGGAGGAAAGCTAATGCAGGGTGATATTATTAATAGAGGTGTCGTCCTCGATGAATTAGAAATATGGCTTAAAAAGTGGTTTTCTCAGCATCCAGAAGCTAGACCTAATAAATAGTGGTAATACCTTTAATTAATTCACTGCTTAGTAATAATTAACGCCCATTAGCGATAATTAATATAAGGTTATTATTCAGGATGCTATTCTATATCTAATCGCTCTGGTGATAAAATAATGCCTGTATTATCAACGTAAATATGATCATCAGGAAATATAGTGACTCCTCCAAAGTTAATAGCAATATCACTTTCGCCAAATCCATTATCATTAGCTCCAACGGGAATAGAAACTAAACCTTGAATACCTATCTCTATTTCTTCTAAGGCATCAACATCACGAACACTTCCGTAACAAACTATACCTTCCCAACCATTATTTGCAGCAGTTTGTGCAATAGTAGCATCAATTAATGCGCGTCTGGTTGAGCCACCACCATCAATAACGAGTACTTTACTTTTGCCATCAATCCTTACTATTTGTTCAATTAACCCTGTACCTTCGAAGCATTTGATAGTGACTACTTTACCGCCAAAAGAATGTCGACCACCATAATTACTAAAGATGGGATCAACGACATCAACTAAGTCAGCATAGGTATCACATAATTGTGAGGTATCATATTCCATAATAATAATCTTCAATTTAAGAGACAAGTTATTCGTTAGTATAACTTGTTGTAATAAAAATAAAATAGTGACTTGTATTTTAGCGTAAAACTTTTCATCAAAAACAGCATATATTTAAAGAAAAAGAGCTTAAAAGCATCATCATTAATGATGCTTTTGTTTTATAGTTTGTTTTATAGATAGGCCATTACCAGAAGATAAGCTGGTTATCTACCTAACGAGAAAAAGTGATGAAGTTAAAAAAGTTAACTAATATAACTACAGTTGCGTTATATTGATTATAGCTTCACGAGAATGTCCAGATGCTTTTAATTCTGTTAGGTAATATTGCCAGCGCTGTTCATGTTCTATTATAAGTAAGTTAAGGTATTCTGTTGAGTATATAGCGCTGTGTAGATCATCAAAAATAAAACGATAGCCATGTTTGCCTACATTTTCTATTGCACTTAACATGACCAATTTTTTATGAGAAGCTAAGGCTTGTTGTTTTGCTGAATCATTACTTTTAGGTGTAAAAACGCGCAAATACTCAAAACCTAAACAAGCAGTATCACCATTGCTTAAGTTAATGGTGATACTTTTTTTATTGGTATTGATTATGAAACTTTTAATACGCATAAATGTCTGTAAATAAAACGGGTTTTGTTAATGATACTTTTGGTTTTAAAGGAACTATAAAATAAAACGGCTTAAATCTTCGTTTTTCACTACTTCACTTAAGGTTTTATCAACATAGTTTTTATCAATGAGTATTGCCTCACCAGCACGTTCATCGGCATTGAAAGATAGCTCTTCGGTTAATCGTTCCATCATAGTATGTAAACGACGAGCACCAATGTTTTCAGTGGTCTCATTTACTTGCCAAGCTGCATTAGCAATAGCTTGAACACCATCTTCACTAAATTCAATTTGAACGCCTTCAGTCGCTAATAAAGCGATATATTGCTCAGTTAATGAAGCAAAAGGCTCTGTTAGTATTCTGACAAAATCTTCGGTTGTTAACGCTTTTAGTTCAACACGAATAGGTAAGCGACCCTGTAATTCAGGAATTAAATCTGAGGGCTTAGTCATTTGAAATGCGCCAGAAGCAATAAAAAGGATATGATCCGTTTTAATCATGCCATGCTTAGTACTGACGGTAGAGCCTTCAACTAAAGGTAATAAGTCACGTTGAACGCCTTCACGTGATACATCGCCACCGCTGTTGCTATCGGCTCGTTTACAAATTTTATCTATTTCATCAATAAAAACAATGCCATTTTGCTCTACTGCATAAATAGCTTTTTGTTTGATATCTTCTTGGTTAACAATCTTAGCGGCTTCCTCTTCTTGCAGTGCTTTAAACGCCTCTTTAATTGTTAATTTACGTTTTTTAGTTTTATCGCTCGACATGTTTTGGAACATGCTTTGTAATTGCGAAGTCATGTCTTCCATGCCTGGAGGCGCCATAATTTCAATGCCTACTTGTTGCGCGGCTAAATCGAGTTCAATTTCCTTATCGTCTAGCTTACCTTCGCGTAATTTTTTACGAAATATTTGACGAGTACTGCTCTTGTCACTTTCTGCCTCTATTTTTTCAGCATTGCCAAAACCATCACGAGCAGGAGGCAGTAAGACATCTAGAATACGTTCTTCAGCGGCTTCTTCAGCTAAATGGCGTACGCGATTCATTTCGTCTTCTTTAACCATTTTTATTGCCATATCGGCAAGATCACGAATAATAGTCTCTACTTCTTTACCAACATAACCCACTTCAGTGAACTTTGTTGCTTCAACTTTAATAAAAGGAGCACGGGCTAATTTAGCTAGACGGCGAGCAATTTCAGTTTTACCAACACCAGTCGGGCCTATCATTAAGATATTTTTTGGTGTGACTTCATTGCGTAGTTCCTCGTTTAGCTGCATACGGCGCCAACGGTTTCGTAAAGCAATAGCAACAGCACGCTTAGCATCGCTTTGACCAACAATATGGCTATCTAATTCATGGACAATTTCGCGGGGAGTCATATCTGACATGTTTTTATCCTCGTGTTGTCTTGATTTATCAGCAAGACAATAATCTTTTTTATGGAAATATAATTAATGAGACTGATATCAAGCTCAAAACTTATAATTCATCTATCGTTTGAGTTTGATTGGTAAATACACAAATGTTGCCAGCGATAGTTAAGGATTTCTCAACAATTTCTTTGGCGCTTAATTCTGTATTTTCTAATAAAGCTGTAGCGGCTGATTGGGCGAAATTTCCGCCACTGCCAATAGCGATCAAGTCATTTTCAGGCTGAATAACATCACCATTGCCGGTAATAATTAAGGAGGCTGTTTCGTCAGCAACAGCAAGTAAAGCTTCAAGTTTTCTTAAGGCACGATCGCTGCGCCAGTCTTTCGCTAGCTCTACCGCTGCTTTGGTTAAGTGGCCTTGATGTTGTTCAAGTTTACTTTCAAAGCGTTCAAATAAGGTAAACGCATCAGCAGTGCCGCCGGCAAAACCTGCTAATACTTTATTATTGTATAAACGGCGTACTTTTTTGGCATTACCTTTCATTACGGTATTACCAAGTGATACTTGACCATCACCACCAATAGCTACTTTGCCATTGCGTCTAACTGAAACGATAGTAGTCACATTAACTCCAATATCAATAAATACATTTATGTTGTAAATAAAGTTGGGGTTATTACTGGCTTTTCAAGGATAGAATTGATTTTATACCCATTCTATTAAATATATTGCCAACTCAGCGCTAATTTGGGAGGTAGAAGAAATAAATTTATTTCCACAGCCAAATTTGACAGCCATTAATTTTGTTGTTTCGTAACTTGTGCTTGTCTTCTTCTGCGGCTCGTTTTCGTTCATAAGGACCTAAAACAACTTTATACCAAATATTATTTTTACCCTGTGCGGTTTGAATTTTACTTTCTATACCAGCAAAAGCCATTCTAGCTTTGAGTGTCTCTGCTTGGGGGTGTGTTTTAAAAGAACCGCACTGCATTTTATAAGGGCCATTTTGTTTTACTTCGTATTGGCCAACTTCAATTTTTTTGGTTTTTAAATTTTCAACGTAAGTCCATTTTTCTTTGGGAGGCTCAGGCAAGCGTTGTTCTTTTTTTGTGGCAACTTGTTCTTGCGTTTGGATAGGATCTTTTGTAACTGTGTTAGTTTTTAAAAACCATAAACTATAAGCAAAGGCCGTAACTAATAGGATAACAATTGCGCCGATTAGTTTAATTTTAACAGGCAATATTGAGGTGGCTTCTGCCGATTTTTTTTTGTAAGGGCTATTTTTTTTCTTTTTTGAAGGCGTGCGGGAAATATAATCTTGGTTTGACATGAACTACAGAAAAGTCGCAAAGAATGTTAGCTATTTTATACTTAAGTGATTTCTAATTACAAGTATATAGCCAAGCCATTTCAATATTTGTTATGAAGTGGCTTGGTTATAAACTACCAGTTTAAATCAATAGGATCGATATCTAAACTCCAACGCACTTTACTTTGCCATTCGTTAGTGGGAATAGCCGTGAGTAATTGTGAAATAGCAATGTGCAGTTCTTTTCTTGATTGTGCTTGTAAAATCAAATGATAACGAAACTTTCCTGCTTTTTTCTCCATTGCTGCGGGTACTGGTCCGGCGAACTGACAGTTGACGAAGGTAAGCTCAGTTAATACCCGTAAAAATTTTTCAGCATAGCTAGGATAATTTGCTTCTGCGCGAAATAATGCTTGATAGCTAAAAGGGGGTAATCGTGCTTGCTTACGTTCAACTAAAGCTTGTTTGGCAAAATGTTGGTAGCCATTATGTACTAAATCTTGCAATAGCGGGTGATCAGGATAATTAGTTTGTACCAAAACCTTACCCGGTTTGCTCGCACGCCCAGCACGGCCTGCCACTTGAATAAGTAATTGCGCCATCTGTTCGCTAGCACGAAAATCAAAACTAAATAACGCACCATCACCATCGAGCACAGCTACTAAGGTAACATCAGGAAAATGATGGCCTTTAGCAAGCATTTGAGTACCAATTAAGAGTTGATGCTTTTTATCTGTTATTTCTTGCAATAATTTCGTTAGCTCACCTTTTTTACGGGTGCTGTCTCGGTCAATTCTTACCACGCTTACATCGGGAAATATTTCACTAATACGCTGTTCTAGCTGCTCAGTTCCTTGGCCAATAGGTGCAATGCGAACACTGCCGCAGCTAGGACATTGTTTAGGAATACGTTTTTGGCTACCGCAATGATGACAGATTAATAATTGTTGTTTTTGATGAAAAGTATAAGGCTTATCACAACGCTGGCAATCACAAAGCCAATGACATTCTTGACAGTTTATTGCTGGCGCATATCCGCGCCGATTCAAAAACACAAGAGCCTGTTCACCGCGCGCTAGCGTTTGTTTTATTTCGTGTTTCAAGCTGCCAGATAAACCAAATTCCATTTGTTGTTTGGCGACATCAATTAATTCTATTTTAGCTTTATTGCTTTTTCCTGCTCGCTTGCGTAGTTGATGGTATTTATATTTTCCCGACAGGGCATTTTGTAACGATTCGAAGCTAGGCGTAGCACTCCCTAAAATAATAGGTATATTTAGCTGTCTTGCACGTAAAATAGCAATATCGCGGGCATGATAACGAAAAGTGTCTTGTTGTTTTAATGAGCTGTCGTGTTCTTCATCCACTATAATCATACCCAGCTGATGTAAGGGTGAAAAAACAGCAGAGCGAGTACCTATAACAATAGCAGCGCTACCTTGCTGAGCATTTAGCCAAGTATCTAAACGTTCAGTATCATTTAGATTGGAATGATGCAAACAAATAAGCACGTTAAAACGCTGCTCAAAACGCAGCAAAGTTTGGGGTGTTAAACCAATTTCAGGAACAATGACTAACACTTGTTGATTATTAGCCAATATTTTTTCCATGGCTTGTAGGTAAACTTCGGTTTTGCCACTGCCGGTAATGCCATCAATTAGGTGACAAGAAAACTGCTCAAGTGATTGACTTATAGCGGCAACAATAAGGGCTTGTTCGGTTGATAATAGCTGCTTGTTTTTTTGAATTAAATTAGCCTCTTGCCATGAAAACTGACAAGGCTTGTACTTAGTTTCCATTACCAGTTTTTTGGCAACGAGTGCATTTAGCTGTGCTTTGCTATAGCCTAAAGTACGTAATTCAGCCCAACTAATACCCTGATGTTTCGCTATTAATTGATAAAGTGCGAATTGTTTTGGTGCTTTATTGTCAATGCTAGTTAAATGCTCTGTTTGTTCACTTTTTTCTATTGCGGCACTATGCCAAACCATGGGAGGTTGCAGGTCTACTTGTTTTACTTGGCGTAATAATTTAGGTAACGCTTGTTGAAAAACATCCCCAATAGGATGATGATAATAATTAGCGCATAACGTTAAATAACTAACTAAAGAATCGCTTAAGTGAAAACTATCGTTAAGGCGCTGTGAAATGGGCTTGATTTTTGACTCAATAGTGCATTTATCATCGACAGTAATAACAACGGCTATTACTTTTCTTGCGCCAAACGACACAGCAACGCGCTCGCCAATTTTTATTGGCGGGGTTTGCATTTCCTCAGGTACTTGATAAGTAAATAGCTGGCGCATAGGTACAGGAACAGCCACTTGTAGATATTGTTCAGACACGGATTATATCGAATGTTAGTGATGAGGATTGATAGCTTATCTTAACGTAAAAGAAGCTATTTATTAATAAGTCTTTTTTTAATCAATATTGCACCGCTTTAGCTTGCAGTCAAAGCAGTGATCATTTATTATTCGCCCCCATTAATTTTACACCGTATGGTGCTTGGCGTTATTAAGTTGATAATTTTATATTAACAGTAATAAGCGACCAAGTGGCGATACGCCCAATTTCTCGAAAGAGATATAGAGGTCCCCATGAAAGACGGAATTCATCCAGATTATGTTGAGTTTAAAGCAACTTGTTCTTGTGGCAATGTTATTACAACTCGTTCAACAGCTAAAAAAGACGTTCACTTAGACGTATGTTCTGAATGTCACCCATTTTACACTGGTAAGCAGAAAGCTGCTGAAACTGGTGGTCGTGTTGATAAATTCAACAAACGTTTTGGTGCACTTTCTAAGAAGTAAGTTTTACTTTTTAGTCCTTTTATTATTCTTTGTAATAACTAAAGAGGCATCAACAGAAAAAAAGCGCCGATGGGCGCTTTTTTTATGATTGCAATTAACTCAATCCGTACAAACAGCAACGGCTTTTCTCTTTTACATTTGTTGTAGAAGCGCCATGCGTGATTGATCCATCAAACGAACATTTTTCACTGTGTACGGAGCTTTGAGCCCTGAATTTTTGATGATGTTAGTATCAAGCTTTAATTTAACAGTATGTTCTCCAGGTGTTAAATAATAAGCTGAACGACTCAGCATAAATGGCAAGCTTAGCTTTTTACTAGTAGAGCCATATATCATCGCACTTACTTCATAGCGACCTTCACTGGCTACTTGTAAGTGAATATCAACAAAGTTTGCAGTAATTTGATTTTCAACCATCTTTTTACCAAAGTCTCCAACTGTTTCAATACGAGCAGTAGGTTGTGCCACTGCAAATGCCACTTTTGCATTTCGTTTTACCTTCAATCCATTAGTGGTATTTTCTGTTTCAACGTACAACTCAAACAATTGTCCTCGTTTCGCTGGGGTTAAACTTGTTGGTACAGTAAACTGAAATTGATTCCCCTTTTTAGTAAAATTAAGTGGGCTTTTCTTACCTGAAGGCATTTTTATATAGGCAATGGGTTTGCCTTGAGTCAATAGTGCTTTATTCGTACTGGTTGTTTTTAATTGTGAAGTGAAATTAATGGTTTGTCCTTGCATATAGCTTTGTTTAGCCAATGATAAATGTAATTTATGCTCAGCATTTTTTTCTTTCACATTCACAATGTAACGCTGATTATCATCAAGGTACTCATTAACTTTTAGGGTAAATGCTCCCTTGCCTAGTTTACTATTAAGTTTCATCGCACTAGAATTTGGAAAAATGTTAGCGGTAGCAAACTCTTGTTGTGAAACTTTTTGGCTAAAAGGTGCAGATAACTTTTTATTATTTTTAAACAATTGTACTGAATTTGGATCAATAGCTTTAGTTTGTGTTGAATATTTATCTTTTGTTTGCTTCCCTGATAAACGAACTAAGGCTCCAGGGGAACTAATAGCTAGATCAACGCCCACTTTTAATTGTTTACCTGTTGCTTCAAACCAATATTCATCACTAACACTGGTATACCCTTTCGCTTTAAAAGAGATTGGTTTATTCGAGGATATACGTTGACTAAAATGTACAGCTTCTTTTTCTATTGCAACATCAGGTACGGTAATCTCAACTAAATCAGTTGCTTGTGCGTTAACAGCTAAAGTAGTCAGTAATGGCATTATTGAAAAAGCACAACCGATTAATTTTAATTTATTCATAAATTACTCCTATATATCATTTCTGATGATGACATCTAAATTAAAACAATCTCGACGACTTTGCTGATGACTTAAAGGCTCGCTGCCTTGAGTTCTTTGCTTGTCAGTAAACCATTCTGACCCTGCGCCACGTTGAGATGAGCAATTTAAGAAACCATCTGAACATGAGTCAAGCCAGTTCTGCGTTGTCTCTAAAGCGACTTGATATTGGTAACCACCACAGTAGCTATCTCCATCCCAAATAGCTGAATCTACATCTGAGCCAATAATATTCTTGAATTCTGATGGTAGTGCAGGGCGCCCGATAGTACCCAGTAACCAATTTTGATTGTAATAGGCCATCCAACTGACTTGTTGTTGTGATACGGCGTCAGTGCCGTATCCCAGTAACCAACCTAAAGTGCTTTCAAAAACATTACCCTGCATTACTGCATCAGCTAATGGCGTTCCTAAACTTGATGGTGCCATTGCAACGACTTTAGTTACTTTATTGATAATAGTCGGATAGCGGCTATCCCATGTTGGGTTTGACATAATCCAACGAACAACATTACCACCATTAGAGTGGGTTAATAATGTTAGCTGGGTAATGTTTTTATCGTTTATAAAAGCGGTTAATTGTGTTGCTAAACATCCTGAAGCTTGACTGTCCCACATGAATTGGTCAAAGTCACAATTAATAACGGTATATTTGCTACTGTCAGGTAAGCCTTGACGAACCGAATTAACAAAGTCTCCAGTCCAATAATCATTATAGGCATCAGTTTGGTTGCCGGTGCCATGTATAAAAGCTATTCCTTCAGCAGCAATAGCTGAAAAATTTAGCAGTAAGCAGCACAAAAATGTACTTAAGATGTTTTTAATCATTGTTTTTCCTTCATTTTGTTATTTATTACTATTGTTATTTAAAGGGAGTTATCTACTGAACTTAAGGTCTGAGGTCGGAGCTCTTAGTTCAGAGGTTTTAAACTTATAGCACTTAATGTTTGCTCATGACAAGGGAGTGAATGGAGTTTTTTTGAGCAGAAAAGGTGATTTTTTGATGTTTGTGTATTAAGTAGATACTCTAATCTAATGTTAACTTAAGCTTGTTATGGTTGAGCTTTCTTAACATGCTTTTGTCGGTGTTTGATTTGGTCAATATAAAAAGTAAAATTATTTTTCATAACGCTAACTTTAGATTAAGAAAATTTATTCTCATTGAATTTTGCACCCTTAATTAATCCAAATGGTATAAGTGAGCAGTAAAAAAAAGCGCCGATTGGCGCTTTTTTTCTGTTTGTACTAACGGGATCTGCCAATCTTTATGTTTATTAAAGAAAAAAGAATGATTTTATATTAGTGCTGTAATTACGATAAAAACGTTTCAGAGTATCGTTATAACTAGGCGTGTATTTTATACCAATTCCCCATTGATGATCATTATCCCAAAAACCTTCCCCATAAGATAAGCTAAATTGCCACTCATTACCTATATACTCAGGCGCTTGAAAGTTTACTGTTGCAGAAACAACAGAATCGTCACTAGCATCGAGTAAGTCTATCTCTAGACGAATGTTATCGGTAAAATAAATATTAGTGTATATATTAAGATCATTTAACTCTGATAGTTCATCAGACATAACATAAGTGCCTAAAGTCCAGTTATCAAAGTAGTACTCACCTGTAATACTATATAAGCCTTCATTTTCTTCGTCGGTAAATAGCTGTTGGTAAGCTATTTCTACTCTGCCATGAACAGGGTTGCGGTAAAAACCACCAACACGTAAGTTTTGAGCGTTATCTGTTTCATCAGAAAATTTTAAGTTCAGGTTATTAGCCCCTACGGTAAAACCAAAACTGTCACCTAATGCAAAAGTAGCATCACCTTGTAAGTAGATTGTATTGTAACGGGCGGAGTTGAATTTAGCAGAGTAACTGATGGTGTTTTCTTCAACGGCCTTTTCTGCATGAGCTGTTTGAAATAATGAAGGGATAAAGATAACACTACATAAGAGTAGTTTTTTCATAAGAACATCCTTTTAAGTTTATGAGTAAGTCAGAAATAATATTTTGTGTAATATATCATAAGTATAGTATGTAGAAAAATAAAACATTACTTCTTTAAACCCTTTTTTGACATACTGCATCTAACTATATATCAACTAATTAAGAGTCTTCGTTTTTTGAATAATTCACAGGCAATCGATGCCAAAAAATCATTTGCTACTTCTCAAGAGCAAGATTGGATTAACCAGTGTTAGCTTACTTTTAACTTCTTTAAAGTGAACATGTTGAGTTAAGTAGTGTTAGCGGTAATATAAGAATAAAAGCATTACAAGGGAAAATTAATTTGACCACCGTTAGCGCTTGATTTGAAAAATGATATTGCAGAGGATTTTCGTTTAAAAGCGAATGCAGGTGATGATTTAATTAATAAGCTTATTCAGCAAAAAGCTGATCATGCTAAATATGGTCCAAGTTCGAAGCTTTATTTTCAAACGGGTGATGCTAATGGTTCAGTAAGTGTATGCACAGTGAGTGGTAACGTGATAGTTAAATAACTATGGCGGTAAGTACTAACTACTATTATTGAGTACTTAAAAAAATCAGGATAAATTTTCCTGATTTTTCTTTTTATTACTCTATTTTTTGCGGGGTTTCTGCTACATTAACGAACCTAGAAATACCTTCCAAATATTAAACTAAGGCTCAGTAAATGGCAGATAGAAAGTATGGTAAATTTGCCAAAGAAAAGCAATTTATCAAAGACAAACAAATTGATGAATTAAAAATACCACCACACTCCCTAGAGGCCGAACAGTCTGTGCTTGGTGGATTGCTACTTGATAATGAAACGTGGGATCGTGTTTCAGAAAAAACAGTAGCTGCCGACTTTTATAGCCGTTCACACCGCCTTATTTTTGAAACGATCGGTGCCCTAATTGAATTAGGCGAGCCAGTTGATTTAATCACACTTTCAGAAGCATTGGAAAACGATCAAAAGCTTGATGATGCCGGTGGTTTTGTTTATCTCGCAGAGATGATGAAAAATACGCCAAGTGCTGCAAACATCACAGCTTATGCTAGCATTGTTCGTGAACGTGCGGTAACTCGCGAAATGATCAGTGTCGCTAACGAGCTTGCAGAAGCCGGTTATGATACTCAAGGGCGCAGTAGTGCTGAGTTACTCGATTTTGCTGAAACTAAAGTATTTGCCATAGCAGAAAAGCGCGCTAATAAATCTGAAGGGCCGGAAAGTCTTCATTCGGTCTTAGAAAAAACGGTTGATAGAATTGAAAAGCTTTGTTCAACTGATACCGGTGGTGTTACTGGTGTGCCTAGTGGCTTTGCAGATTTAGATAAAATGACGGCTGGTTTACAAAAATCTGATTTGATTATTGTTGCTGCGCGTCCGTCAATGGGTAAAACAACGTTTGCAATGAACTTGGCAGAACATGCCGCCATGACGCAAGATAAGCCCGCATTAATATTCAGTTTAGAGATGCCTGCAGATCAAATTATGATGAGAATGCTAGCCTCTTTGGGACGCATTGATCAAACTAAAATTCGTACAGGACAATTAGATGATGAAGATTGGGCTCGTTTGTCTTCTACCATGGGCTTGTTAATTGAAAATGGTAAAATGTTTATTGATGATGCGGCGGCTCTAACGCCAACAGAAGTTCGTTCAAGAGCAAGACGTATTCATCGTGATCATGGCGGTATTTCTATGATTATGATCGATTATTTGCAATTGATGCGTGCGCCACAATTTTCTGATAACCGTACTTTAGAAGTGGCTGAAATATCACGCTCATTAAAAGCCTTAGCTAAAGAATTACAAGTACCAGTAGTTGCGCTTTCTCAGCTAAACCGTGGCTTGGAACAACGTAGTGATAAACGGCCAATTAACTCAGATTTACGTGAATCAGGTTCAATTGAGCAAGATGCCGATTTAATTATGTTTATTTATCGTGATGAGGTTTATCACGATGACAGTGAATTTAAAGGTATGGCTGAAATTATCATTGGTAAGCAACGTAACGGGCCAATCGGTCGTGTCCCTTTGACATTTCAAGGGAAATATTCACGCTTTGATAATTATGCAGGGCCGCATGTGTTAGAAGAAGACTAGTTGTAATTAAGTCGCGCAACGTAACGGCATGATCCATTATTTGGTCGTGTGCCGTTAACCTTCCAAGGGAAATATTCACGCTTTGATAATTACGCTGGACCGCATGTATTAGAGGAAGACTAGTTGTAATCTAGTTGTAATTAAGTCGCGCAACGTAACGGCATGATCCATTACTTGGTCGTGTGCCGTTAACCTTTCAAGGAAAATATTCACGCTCGTTATTACTTGTTGTCATCTCATAGTGTCATATAATTGCTCAAACGCTGTAACCGTTTGCGGTATGAGTTGTTTGATAAGATCTAAATTCTTCGATTCTGCTTGAAAACGCGCATAGAGTGTTTTAAAAATCCCCTTTTCACCAATGCGCTTGGTTTGTACTAATGATTGTTTGGTTAAACTATTTACTAGCCAGTCGGGCAGGGTCGCAATACCCATATTAGCCGCTACCATCTGTAAGATCATGTGGCTATTGGCGACTTGTTTAATTGCCTTAGGTTTGTGGTAGTGTTGTTCTGCACTGCCCTCTTTATTTAGGAAAAACTTAAAAATATCTAATTGTTCAGTTTTTACAGGATAAGTTAATAATACTTGCTGGCTAAAATCAGCGGGACTTAAAAATTCCTTATGGGCTAAGTTATTTTTGTTAACCTCACTTTCTTTGGCTAGCACGGCCACTACTTCAAAGGTTCCCAGCGCATGATAGATGAAGTCATCGGTTAATATTTTTTCATCGGTGAATAATATATCTACTTTAGTTGCTGCTTGGCTATCAAGTTGTACAGGAAAAAATTGTTCTAAAAATTCAATTTTTAATTCGGGAAATTGTTGCGAAAATTGCTCTGTTACGGGCAGTAGCCATTGAAAGCAAGCGTGGCAAGCAATGGCTAAGTTAAGCTGTGTTTTCGTGTTGTTTTCACCTTTTAATTCAGATAAAGCATTATTTATTTTGGGCAAAATGTTATTTGCTAACTCAAGTAATATTTCACCTTGAGCGGTGAATTGCACAGGAGAGGTATTACGGATAAATAAAGGTGTATTTAAACGCTGTTCTAAATCTTTTAACTGATGTGACAGGGCTGACTGGCTAACAAAAAGAGCATCAGCGGCTTTTCTAATATTGCCTGCATTCTCTATGGTTGTTAGTGTTTTTAAGTGCTTAATCTCAAACATAATGAAATTTCTTCATGTCCTTGTTGAAAAATTTGCGCTTGTGCTAATAGCGCGTCTTTCTTAAAGTATAACCATTCACACGTCTAGACGTCTATTTATTTTTTAATATAATTCACTAAGCAAAATATTCAATTGGAGCAGGTTATGCAAATTCACAATTTAGGTTTTCCGCGCATTGGCGCAAAGCGAGAATTAAAATTCTCTTTAGAAAAGTATTGGCGCGGCGATATTAGCCAAACTGAGTTTTTAGCGCAAAGTAGAGAGCAACGGCAGTCGAACTGGCAGATTCAACAAGATGCAGGTATTGATTTACTACCGGTAGGAGACTTTGCTCATTACGATCACGTGCTGAATACCACTTTGCTACTTGGGCTTGTACCTGAACGTTTTACCGCGCATAAACATAATGAACATGGTCATAATGTGCTAGATTTAGAGTTTCGTGTTGCTCGAGGTCAAGCACCTACTGGTTGTCAGTGTGCAGCGAGTGACATGACCAAGTGGTTTAATACTAACTATCATTATATTGTACCTGAGCTTTCAGCCAAGCTAGTGAGCAATGCTGAAGCTGAAGTAGATGTGCAGAAGTTGCTAGAACAATTCAATGACGCGCAAAAAGTGTCGGATAACCGCAAAGTGGTACTTATTGGTCCTATTACCTATCTTTATTTAAGTGTGGTTGATAGTAGTGTGGTTGATAGTAGTGTGATTGAAAATGAAGATAAACTGGTCTTATTACCCGCACTGTTAGGCCGTTATCAACAAGTGCTGGATCAATTATCAACAGCGGGAGTAGAGTGGTTGCAAATTGATGAACCAGCGTTAGGCTTGGATCTTGATAGTCAGTGGCAACAAGCATTTTCTCAAGCGTATAACACGTTAGAAAAAGGGTCATTAAAATTATTATTAACCACGTATTTTACGTCTATTGATCATCATATAAATTTAATTAAAGCCTTGCCTTTTGATGGTATACACATAGATATAGTTGCTGAAAACACTGATGTTAATAGTATCATTGAGAGGTTACCTAATAACTGGGTTATTTCACTAGGTGTCATTAATGGTCGTAATATTTGGAAAACTGATTTAGTTTCGGTTTATCAAAAACTACAACCGCTTTACCGTCAATTAGGTCAACGATTATGGCTTGCCCCTTCGTGTTCACTCTTACATTCACCGGTGGATTTAGCGCAAGAGCAAAAACTTGATGCCGAGTTTAAGTCTTGGTTGGCTTTTGCCACACAAAAATGTCAGGAGCTCAGCTTATTGAAACAGGCGCTGCTTACTGAAAATAGTGATAAAATTACTCAGTATTCCAATGCAGCTTTAGCGCGATGTGTTTCTACTCGTATTAACAATCAAGCGGTTCAACAACGCGTTAAGGGATTAACAACACAAGATTATCATCGTAAAGAAGCATTTGAACAGCGTAAAAAAGTGCAACATGCAGAGTTAAAGCTACCCATATTACCGACAACAACTATTGGCTCCTTTCCTCAAACAGGTGATATTCGTGAAGTAAGAGCCAAGTGGCGTCGCCAAGAAATTAACGATAAAGAATACCAAACGCTTATTCAAGCTGAAATTAAAGACGCTATTGAGCGCCAAGAAGCTATCGGCTTAGATGTGCTAGTGCACGGCGAAGCTGAGCGAAATGACATGGTAGAATATTTTGGTGAACTACTTGATGGGATTGCATTTACTCAATTTGCTTGGGTACAAAGTTATGGCTCACGTTGTGTGAAACCCCCTATTATTTTTGGCGATATTAGTCGCAAAAAACCAATGACGGTTGAATGGATAAGATACGCCCAGTCATTAACTAATAAGCCAGTAAAAGCCATGTTAACGGGACCTATTACTATTTTAGCTTGGTCATTTGTACGAGACGATTTACCTAAAGAGCAAGTCGCCAAACAAATTGCTTTGGCAATTAGCGACGAAGTGGTTGACTTAATTGCTAGCGGCACGCAGATTATTCAAATAGATGAACCAGCTATTCGTGAAGGGTTGCCAGTTAAGAAAAGCCAATGGAACGAATATTTAGGCTGGGCTACGGCTTCATTTTGCCTGTCTGCAGCTAAAGCTCCATCAAAAACACAAATTCATACTCATATGTGTTACTCCGAATTTAATGACATATTGCCAGCAATTATTGCACTAGATGCCGATGTGCTCACAGTAGAAACATCTCGCTCTAATATGGCATTGCTTGATGCCTTTGAACAGAAGGCATATCCGAATGATTTGGGGCCAGGCGTTTATGATATTCATACACCTAATATCCCAAGTGTTGAATGGATGGTTACTTTGTTAGCAAAAGCGCAGCGATATATCCCGGTAGAAAGGTTATGGGTAAACCCTGATTGTGGTTTAAAAACGCGTGGCTGGAATGAAACTAAATCAGCACTTGAAAATATGGTGCAAGCAGCAAAACAATTTAGGGAAGCAAGTAGTCAGTAACTTAATTAAATGGGGATAATAAAAAGGCACTATTCTTAAAAATAGTGCCTTTTGGGAATTCAAACTCTGCTTGAAACTTGGAACTTTTATTACTCGCAGCTTACCGTTTATTCATCAAAAGAAAATTCGATATAAGCTCTACCTGCTTCACCTTTTAAAGAAATAACGACTACAGGGCCTTTTGATTTATGGTGAATAGTATGATTTTTACCAGAAACGACAATAGGCGTTGCCATATCAAACTCAATACCTTTTTCACTGAGCATACGCTTTGCGCCACCAGTAACCATATTAGTGATTTCGCCAACTAAGTCGGTAATTTCTTCATTGACTTCGTTTGGCGCTTCACCAACCATGCCTTTCATCGTTGCTAGTGCTAAAGGTCCATCAAAAGTAATTGATAGAGAACCTTTTGTTTGTGGGCTAATCATACCGATTAAGCCTGACACGTCCCCCATAGAGACTTCATTTTTTTTCAATTTAGGTTTTTCGGGGGTTAATTCCATTTTCGCCATGGTAGACATGACATTAAGCATTGATGATAAAAATGGGTTGATGAACTCTACTCTCATGAAGCTTTCCGATCCTTAGCTGTTTGCAATACTTTGATTTTGCACACTTCTGAAACAAATGTAAATCAAACAGTGTTAATTATTTTTATTAATACGTTATTCACCAGAAGTAATAATAGCCACTCTTAGTGATTGATCAAAAGTTAAACTACCTTGAACAGCGTTTGTTGGACTTAAACTTTGATAGTTAACTGTGTTTACTTGCTTGACGTAAGTATCAACGAGTATTGAATTTTTTACCACTAAATTAGTTAAATAATTTTTAGAAGCACTTTCTTGATAAGCAAAAAGTTGACCTCTTTTAACTTCAAAGCCAATCCAATTCATTTTAATAATTTTATCATTTCGCGCTAAAATAAAATGTCCTTCAATATAATCTTGTATAAACTTGTCGTATTGAGGATGCTCAGCAGAGAAATGAACTTGTTGAATTTCAGCAATAGCATTGTCTATGTCATGGGCTGTGAGCTGATGAACTACTTCAATATGTTTACTTGTGATGTTGAGGTTTAACTCAGTAACACCAAAGAAATAGGTATGGGCAGCAGTGGTTCCTGCTACCCCCATGAGTAAAATACTCAATAGTACTTTACTCAATGATACTTTACTAAAAAATGCATTTGAAAGAGTAAACATTAACTATCAGTGTCTTCTTTATCTTCATTTTCTTCATCAGCAGATTTCAATTTTTTATTGTAATCACGCATCATGTCTTTTTTCTTCTTCTTATAAAGTTCAAAACGAGACTTAATAGGACGAGCAGGCCAGTAATTGTTATTAACCTTTACGTCAGCTGTTTCCCACTTAGCATCTATTGCTAGTGAAGTTATTTCTTTATCACGAATTAATAGTTTGGATGTTTTTTCTGAATTTTTACGCCAGATCTCAGCAGGAATTTTCATATGTTCAATGCTGCCATCAGCGTAAGTAATATCTAAAAGAATAGGCATGACTAAACCGCCTTTGTTTTCAAAATCAATTAAATAAAAGTTACTTTGGTTAAGTAATAAATCTTTTTGCCATTGTTCAAGTTTTTTATTGCTTGCGTTATATTTATTTCGTGCGGCGTTGGTGGCCGTGAATTTATCATGCTCGTTATAAAAATCTAACAACTCAGGTTTTTCTTGTGTATTAAGTGTTTGACCTTTATTCATAATGCTAGAAATATATTCAGGTTTTTCATTTTCCAATGCACGCAGCCAAGCCTCTTCAGTATCAGGGTTTTGACTATCCGCTGTATAAAGGTGAATGTCGCCAAGCGCAATATCAACATGATCAGTAGTGTAGAACCAGCCGCGGAAGAACCAGTCTAAATCAACGGCAGAGGCATCTTCCATAGTCCGAAAGAAGTCAGCAGGGGTAGGGCGTTTGAATTTCCAACGTTGAGCATACTCTTTAAAAGCAAAATCAAACAGTTCACGACCCATAATGGTTTCACGTAAAATATTGAGTGCGGTGGCAGGTTTGCCATAGGCATTATTACCAAATTGTAATATAGACTCAGAATTTGTCATGATAGGCACTTGGTTGGTACTTTTCATATAGCTAGTGATATTAGCGGCATCACCACGACGAGAGGGGTAGCCTTCTTCCCATGCTTGTTCCGCTAAAAACTGTAAGAAGGTATTTAGCCCTTCATCCATCCATGTCCATTGGCGCTCATCAGAGTTAACAATCATTGGGAAGTAGTTATGACCAACTTCATGAATGATTACGCCCACTAAACCGTATTTTGTGCGACGCGAATAGGTTTTCTCGCCAGTTTTTTTATCAAGTGTAGGGCGAGGGCCATTAAAAGTGATCATTGGGTATTCCATGCCTCCAACAGGACCATTGACTGAAATTGATACAGGATATGGGTAATCAAATGTGTATTTACTGTATTGTTCCATAGTATGAATAATGGCTTCAGTAGAGTATTTTTCCCATAATGGGTTACCTTCATTAGGATAGAATGACATTGCCATCGTATTGCTGCCGCCATGTTGATAGCCTTGCGCATCCCAAATAAATTTACGGCTTGATGCAAAAGCGAAATCGCGAACATTGTTGGCTTTAAAATGCCAAGTTTTGTTTTTTGTGGCACGAGATTTTTCATTTGCCAGTGCTTCATCAACGGTAACAATAAGTACTGGCTTATTCGCTTTTTTTGCTTTTTCTAAACGCTGACGTTGTGCTTTAGTTAATACATCTTTCGGATTTTGTAGTTCACCTGTAGCAGCAACAATATGATCGCTCGGTACGGTAATTTTTACATCGTAATCGCCAAATTCTAGGGTGAATTCGCCATGACCTAAAAATTGTTTATTTTGCCAACCCATCACATCGTAATAAGCAACAGCACGCGGAAACCAACTGGCTACTTCATATAAATAATTGCCATCTTCTTTAAAATATTCATAGCCTGAACGGCCACCTAATACTTTTTGTTCATGTAATTGATAATGCCATTCAATATGAAATTGAGTGTCGTCACCTGATTTAAGTGGTTTAGGTAAGTCAATACGTAACATTGTGCCATTAATAACAAAATGTAGAGGCTTTTTGTTAGTGCCTGTTACTTTGGTGATGTTATAACCACCATCGAACTTTGGCGTTTCAATCATGTTGCGAGCACTAGTGTAAGTTACTTTTTTCAACGCATCTGTTGGTGTAGATATCTTGGCATCTGAGTTACGCTTTAACTTGTTTTGATCAAGCTGTAGCCAGATGTAACGTAAAGTGTCAGGGGAGTTATTTTGATAACTTAATGTTTCAGAACCTGTTAATTGTTGAGTTTTATCATCAAGTTTAATGTCAATATTGTAATCAACTTGCTGTTGCCAGTACTTATGCCCAGGTGCACCTGATGCTGTGCGGTATATGTTTGGCGTGGGTAAAACTTCTTCTAGCTGACGGAATTTGTCGCTAGCAATAGTTTTTTTAGCTAGAGCATTTGTAGTAAATAAGCTGCTAGTAAAAGCAACAGATAAACAAATGAGAGTTGTTGAGAATGAATATTTCATAGCTTTCCAATTTTAAATGATAATTTTGTATGTAAAACCGAATTTTAGTCAGGGTTTATATCATATTTATAATTATATGGGTAATGCAGGGGCGGCTTTTGAGATAAAATGTTTAATTTATGGGATTAACGGGTTTAATGTTTATTATGATTGACAGGCTTTACAACGACCATGTGCTTCAACAATTTGATGGCTGATGGTAAAACCGTTAGCATCGGCCATTGATCTTAGTGCCAAATCAAAATTGTTTGATTGAATTTCTTCAACGTGACCACACTCGTCACAAATCAATAGTTGTACTGGGTGATCACAGTCACCAAAATGATGACACATCACAAAAGCATTAATAGATTCAATTTTGTGTACAAAGCCTTGCTTGGATAAAAAATCTAAAGCGCGATAAATAGTGGCGGGTTTTGCTGATGAATCTAACTTTTTGAGTTCATCTAATAAATCATAGGCACCAACGGCACCCTCATGTTTGGCAAGTAGTAAAAAAACTTGTTCGCGCGCTTTTGTTAAACGGGCACCTTTGTTTTGGCAAACTTGTTGGGCTTGGGATAATAAGTTTTCAGCGGATATAGCAGACATGGCAGTTAGCATAATGAGTTTTTCTCCAGTTTAACACAGTAGCCCAAGCCGTCTATAGCTTAAGGCATAACTTATGGATATCTTAGTAAATAAAATATTTGCCCACTTGTGTCATTCAAAGAGTCTTTTTTTAGCAAGTTTTAGTCATTAATGAGGTAACGCGGCTATATTTTGTCCTGATAAGCGCCCTGAAATTTGTGGTGATAATTCAGCTTGCGCAGCAACAGGACTTAAAGCCCCCGTGTTTTTTGAACGAGCTCTTATCATAGGAGCAGGAATTATTTTTCCTTTAACTTTAGGTAATGGTGAACTATTACCTAGCAAACGTGAATTAATGCAAGCTCGAATTTCATCTAATGTGTAATTGGCTTTTACTTTTATTCGCACATGTGGAACTGAAGCAGCCTCAAGTGCACCACTAATAAACCAGTCTTTTTTGATTTTGTAGCCTCGACCTTGAGTGTCAACTAAATCGACTGCGCCTAACAGTTTCATCGTGGTACGTTCACAAATAACAAAATCTAGGTATTTTCCTTCAGCATTCGATGCAGCACTTTGGCTTGCTCTATTTGAAACACCGTTGCGAATAGTGACTATATCAGACAACTTTACTCGGTTAATAATACGGTAGTTAGATCCCATCGCTTGCTCTAGTAAATTCTGAAAGTTTTTTTCTGCGGGAGTAAAAACAGAGGGTTTGCTGTCAAAAGGGAAGGGGAAACTGTTGTCATTTAAACGACTTGCCAAGACACCAACAATGACAATTAGGCTGATTAAAGCAAATAAAATAATTTCCATAACATCTCCAGCAATTCAAATTTTTGACGCTTTACTCCTGATTATGAATAAAGCGGCTACTTAATATTGATTAAGCAGAATTTGTGCCAAAGAAGATCAGATCCGAATTTTTAGTTTCGAGTAGCGAGTTAGTGTAAGCTGTGAGGATGGTGCTTTGCCTCTCAGCAAGGTTTTTCGTAACTCGTGACTATTAACTCATAACTATTCTTTATGCGCTTGGATATTTTTCTTCTAACGCCGCATACAGTTGTTGTTGAAAATCACTAGCACCGGCATCAAGTGTCTTAACTAAATTAGCTAACACTTCGTTGTCTTCCTCACCGTGCCAAATTTTAATATAACTACCCTCCTTATAGCCATGATCTTGACGGAAAAAGTTTAGGGTATTTTTGCCAACATATTGGCGGAATAATTCATCTAAATCCATATTCATTAATGACATACAGTCAGCTAAGGCTTTAGCATTAAACGCTTTTTCTGTTACTGCTTTCGATGCCAAGTTTTCTAAGGCAATTTTGAAATCATTTTCCCCCGTGCCTTGATGTAGCTCTTTGGCAAGCTTACTCGAAATTTTTTCAACACTGGCACCTGTGATTAAGCGTAAACTTAAACCAAAGTGAAAAATATCTACTAATTCAAGTTGTACCTGAGCAATGTCAATTTCTTGATGTTTCCACCACTTCCAGCCATGGTGATCTAGCATTTCAGCACATTCAACCCAAATAGCGCGATACCATTCGTAACCATTATTGCGCCACGTTTCACTCACTCGCGAGTTCATGGCATCTTGCATGGTTAACATTTGATTGATTTGCTTCTGTGCTACTGACAGGGCAGTAGATAATTGTTCGCTCATTATATTCTCTGATAATTATATGGACGGGGTTATTTTGCCTAACCAGAACTAGTCTGACAAGTATTTGCTGCTATTTGGTAACGATTAGTTTTGACTAAACAATTTTTTTCTAACCATAGCGCGATAATCTTTGGGGGTTAAGAATAAATTTTGCTTGAATAAACGGGTTAAGTGACCTTGATCCTGATACCCCACATGGTAGGCAATTTCTTGTATAGATAAATTACTTGAGGCGAGTAAATCTTTAGCCGTTTCAATACGTAGTTGCTGCCAATACTCGGTTGCGCGAATGCCTGTTGCCATTTTAAAGCGGCGAGTAAAAGAACGTTGGCTTAAGCCAAACTGCTCAGCTAATTCGGATAAACTCACATCACTGCTTAAATTGGTACGTAGCCAAAATTGAATTTGTGCAACTAATTCATCAGCATGCCTGTCTACTGCACCTTCTAAATATCGCTGCTCTTCGTAGGGTTTTCTTATTTCATGGGAGAAGTTACGTTCAACATTCTGTGCTGCTGCTAGGCCATAAGTTTGTCTAATAAGATGAACAATAATGTCAGCTAAGGCATTCAAGCTCGCTGCACAATATATACGTTCTGATTGAGTGATGAAAAAATCAGGTTTAATTTTAACTTTTGGATAATCCCGCTTGAATTGCTCAACGTAGTGCCAGTGAGTGGTTGCGCTATGATCATCCAATAAACCAGACTCAGCCAGAAAACAAACGCCGGTACCTACCGCAAGTAAAGTTGACCCTTGTTGCCAACAGTGCTTTAGCCAGGTAATTAATTTGGCATGTTTTTTCAAAGTAGGCCTAGGGTTGCGCCATAAACTAGGGACTAAAATGATATCGGGTCTGTACATTTCATCAGCAGCCGTATTATCTAATATAGTGCGGTCTAACATAGTGCGGTCTAACATAGTGCCGTCTAAAATAATATCGGGTAAAAATTGGATGCCAGCGCGAGAAGTGATGACCTTACTGTCTTGGCTAACAAACTGCGTTTTCAGTTTTAGTGCTGATTTATCGTAACGACGAGCAAAAGCTTCACCTGCTAACAACATCTCTAGTGGTAAGGTTAAACCAGTTGCTAATACATGTTGGTATATCGCTAAGCCCACCTGTAATTGATTCGTTTTTGAGGTATTTTTTTTGTCTATTAGCATGCGCGTATCTAAATAAAGATATATTTGGCCATTGTGGCATATTTTGTGGCCATTATAACTTATTATTTTGTTTTCCTTAACTATAAACTAGCGATATTAGATTGATTATTCATCGTTACTTTACTATCGTATTAAAGGTTCTATAAATGACATCATTACCCGTAATTATTGGCATGGGTGGTATTAACGCCGCTGGTCGAACATCATTTCACCAAGGTTTCCGCCGTATCGTTATTGATAAAATTAATGCAGAGGCGCGCGAAGAAACGTTTCTTGGCTTAGCTAGCTTAATGAAGTTAATTTCGTTACAAGGTGGTCAATTAGTGGATCAACAAGGAAACGTAATTGCTGTAAATGAAGTTGAAGCAAAGCTAGGACAGCAAATACTTGATGGTACTTTGATTCGTAAAATTGAAAAAAACCATTTCGATCCTGATGCAACCCACTGGCATCAAAAAATGCATGTGCGCCCTATAGATACCAATATTGCTTTTGAATTACGGGCAAAAGAATTACCTCATCCTTTACCTCATGCATGGCAGGTTACTGATATAGGTGAAGGTAAAGTTCATGTTGAAATTCCTGAACACTTGACCATTTCTCATGATGCTTATCGCGATAATCCTATTAAAGCAGCAGGGCAAATGCCAACCGGTTTTGAACCGGGCGCGCTTTATAACAGCCATTATCAACCGCGCGGTTTACAAGCAACCATTTTTGCTGCTACCGATGCTATTCGCTCAACAGGGATAGAGTGGGATGCGATTTTAGATAAAATTAGCCCTGACCAAGTAGGCACTTATTCAGCTTCTGTGGTTGGTCAAATGCAGCACGAAGGTCTTGGCGGTTTATTAAAAAGCCGTTTATCTGGGGCACGAGTCAGTACAAAACAGTTGGCGTTAGGGTTAAATACCATGTCGACTGACTTTATTAATGCTTATGTTACGGGCAATGTTGGCACAACCTTTTCTTCATCGGGTGCTTGTGCAACCTTTCTTTATAACTTGCGTTCTGCTGTGCAAGATATGCAAGCGGGTAGAATTCGTGTTGCTGTTGTTGGTAGCGCTGAAGCGCCTATCACACCTGAAGTAATTGAAGGTTTTGGTAATATGAGCGCCTTAGCTAATGAAGAAGGGTTAAAAAAATTAGACAAAAATGATAAAGTAAATCATCGTCGCACTAGTCGCCCGTTTGGTGACAACTGTGGTTTTACCATTGGCGAAGGAGCACAGTTTGTTGTACTGATGGACGATGCTCTTGCGCTTGAAATGGGAGCAAAGGTAATGGCGTCGGTTGCCGATGTTTTTGTTAATGCCGATGGTTATAAAAAATCTATTACAGCGCCAGGCCCGGGTAACTATATTACCATGGCGAAATCAGTGGCATTAGTACAAAATATTTTAGGTAAAGAGTCATTACAAGAGCGTAGTTTTATTTTAGCTCATGGCTCAAGTACGCCGCAAAACCGTGTTACAGAATCATTAATTTATGATCGTATTGCCACAAGTTTTAATATCAATAACTGGCCTGTTGCTGCGCCAAAAGCGTTTGTTGGTCATACTATTGGTCCGGCTAGTGGTGATCAAATGGCAATGGCGCTAGGTATTTTCAGTGATAAAATTATGCCCGGCGTGACCACCATTGATAAGGTAGCTGACGATGTACACAATGACCGTCTAAATATTGCTACTGATCACTGGCATTGTGGTGATATGGACGTTGCTTTTATTAATTCGAAAGGTTTTGGTGGTAATAATGCTACCGCAGCCGTATTCTCGCCGAAAATAACCTTAGCTATGATGAGTAAACGCTATGGTGAACAGGCGATGGATGAATATCAGCAAAAATTAGCACTGGTTGAACAAGCGCAAGATGCTTATCGCCAACGTGCTAACCAAGGTCAATTTGATGTTATTTATAAATTTGGTGAAGGTTTGCTTGATGAAAACGCGATTGAAATTAATGATGAAAGTTTAAGCTTTGCTGAGTTTAAACATAAGATAGCTTTACCCACACAAAATCCGTTTGCCGATATGGTTTAAGGGTGAAAAATTTTTCAAGGTTCTTAACATTGGCTATGGCTTGCGAGTATAGATAATCATTATCGGCTAGTTCCGTTTTTTAATATGTTGATACATCAAGAGGTTTTATCATAAATGTCCAAAATTGAATTCTCTAAAGAGCAACGAGAATGTATGGTTCAAAAGCTACAGTCATATTTCGACAAGGAATTAGAGCAGGAGCTTGAACAATTTGATGCTGAGTTTCTTCTAAACTTCTTTTCTAAAGAAATAGGCGCACATTTTTATAACCGTGGCCTACATGATGCTCGTGCAATATTTGAATCGAGAATTGAATCTATTGATGATGAAATTTATGCTAATGAAAAAGAGACATACTGAGTTAGTTAAGCCGTCTGTTCATTTTTAATATTTCACTTCCATGCTTAAAATCGTGTTTGATTATTTTCACAAAGTACTGAACCTATAAGTAGCCGTGCTGTCTATGCTACACGTATATTAGAAAAGTGTTACTACGTTTGTGTTAGATGGATTTTTAATAGAAGGAAACGTTATAAAACAGACACCATTTAAGGTTGCCAAGGGAAAAGGAGATGTGCTGAAAAAGCATTCTCTTGCTATTGCTATTTCTGTGTTCGTTCATTTATTGCTAGCATTGTCGTTATTTTTTATTGCAGAAAAGCAGCAACCTAAGCAAATTAAAATCACCCAAAAAGCCATCAAAAGTTATTTATACAAAATGCCATCTAAGCCTGTGAACGTTGAGCCTGTGGCAATTAAAGAAGTGCCTGAAGAAGTTAAAGTAAAAGAAGAGATCAAAAAGCTAGAAGTGCTTAAGCAAGAAAACCCTAATCAGGCTGAGATCATAAAAGAAAAAAATCTAAAGGTGAATGAAGCAAGTAAGGCTTCATCATTAACCAAAACCAAAGAACCCGTTCAAGCAACTTTTTCAAGCTACCAACAACTTGAGAATTTACGACATTCGATTAACGAAAAAATCATCGCAGAAGAACTCTCAAAACTGCATCAATTTAGATCACCTTCGGTGATGCATGGCGAGCAAATCCCTGTGCCTCATTCAGCAATACAATTAACACCCGAGCAAGAGAAAGAAAAGAGAACCACTAAAATGTCGGATAATATCTCAATCACCAAATATGATAATGGTGTTTGCACTATAGAAAGGGAACAATTTCCCGGTAGTCCTGTATCGGGTTCAAGCTCAGCATTTACCTGTGGAGAAAGTAAGTTTAATCAAAGCTTTCGTAAACACATGAAAAAAGTGCAAGAAAAATTGTTGCCTACAAAAAACAAATAAAGCTGTACATAAAAACAGTATTTGCGCTATGCTTGAGATATTACTTATTTGAGTGTGCTTTCTAATTGAAGCTATATATTGCCGAAAAGCCAAGCTTAGGTCGGGCTATTGCTGCTGCGCTGCCTAAACCTCACAAAAACCACAAGACCCATATTGAAGTTGCTAATGGTGACGTAGTGAGTTGGTGTGTGGGACATATTTTAGCGCAAGCTGATCCGCAAGATTATGATGAAAGCTTTAAAAAGTGGTCGATGGATACCTTACCAATGCTGCCTCAGCAGTGGAAGTTAATTCCTATTGCGCGCACCCGTGCTCAGTTAGCAGCATTGCGTACACTGGTTAAGCAAGCCGATACTATTATTCACGCAGGTGATCCAGACAGAGAAGGTCAGCTTTTAGTTGACGAAGTAATTGATTATTTTAAAGTTTCCAAAGTTAAAAAAGCCAAGGTTAAACGGCTATTGATTAGCGATTTAAATTTGCCAGCCGTTAAACGATCACTTAACTCGCTTAAAAATAATCAAGATTTCATGCCATTGTCAATTTCAGCATTGGCTCGTTCAAGAGCTGATTGGCTGTATGGGCTGAATTTAACCCGAGCTTACACTTTGCAGGGACAGAAGCAAGGTTACAACAGTGTACTGTCAGTTGGTAGGGTTCAAACGCCTTTGTTGGGGTTAGTAGTTCGGCGCGAACAAGCAATAGTTGATTTCGTTTCTAAGCCTTTTTATCAAGTGTTAGCTCACTTGAGTCTTAGTAAAGAGCAAGTAAATAAAAAAGATTGTTTTGCTGCAAAATGGCAACCTAGTGATGCTTGCAAGCAATATTGCGATGAAGAGGGCCGCGTTTTAGTCAAAGGTTTAGCTGATAATGTAGTAGTTAGAATTAATGATCAACCCGCTATTGTCGAAGACATTAGTATTGAACAGAAACAACAAAGCCAACCTTTGCTTTTTAATCTATCTAGCTTACAAATTTCAGCCGCTAAGCAATTTTCAATGAATGCCAAATTAGTACTTGATGTTTGTCAAGCGCTTTATGAAAAGCACAAGCTTATTACTTACCCTCGTTCAGATTGTCGCTATTTACCTAAAGAGCAAATAAAGCAAGCCCCAGCGATTATAAGTATGCTGGCTGCGTCTAATTTACCTTGCAATGAACAGGCAAAAAATGCTGATAATACTATTCAAAGTAAAGTATGGAATGATAAAAAAATCACAGCTCATCACGCCATTATCCCCACAGAAAAGTCACCTAATAATATCAATTTAAACTCGTTTGAAAAAAACATTTACTTGATGATTATTCGGCAATATTTAGCGCAGTTTTATCCTGTTTACTGTTATCAACACACTAAATTAACGGTAAAGGTTGCAGGTGGAATATTCACAACAAATGCTAAAGCTGAGCAGCAGCTAGGGTGGAAGGTACTTTTTCCAAATAATGATAAGGCATCCGCACAGGAGCATAATTTGCTTCCAATACTAAAAAAAGGGCAATTATTGCATTGCTTGCGAGGTGAATTAATTGAAAAGCACACATCACCACCTGAATCTTTCACTGATGCTACTTTGTTAGGTGCTATGACCGGCATTGCGCGTTTTGTTAATGATGAGAATATTAGAAAAGTGCTAAGAGATACTGACGGTTTGGGTACAGATGCTACGCGTGCAGGCATCATAGATTTATTATTTAAACGTAACTTTTTGCAACGACAAGGAAAAAAAATCGTTGCAACAGACGTTGGAGTAGCACTTGTTAATGCTTTACCTATTAAAGCGACTTTACCCGATATGACGGCACAATGGGAGTCTATGTTAACAGCGATTTCTGAGAAAAATGCAAATTATGTAAGTTTTATGGATCCTTTAATTAAGACCATAACTGAGATGATTTCAGAGGCTAGCCAACAGTCTTTTTCAGGTTTACCTAAAGTGGTTTTTAATCCAAAGAAAACAAGCGGTGCTAAGAAAAAATTTACCAGAAAGTCAGTAACGAAAAAGGCAGGCTGATGATTTATTGGTTTTGTCATTTAGTTGATATATGCAGCCACAGCTAAAAGAAAAGTTACAAAAGACAGACCTAAAAAAAGCAACCGAAGTTGCTTTTTTAGTATCAGAATAAATTCTGAGTTATAGAAACACCATTACCAAATAGTAACGCGTTTCTCCGGTGCGATATACATAGCATCACCTTCTTTAACATCAAAAGCTTCGTAGAACTCATTCATGTTTGATAGTGAACCTAAAGCACGGAACTCACCTGGAGAATGCGGGTCTGTTGCTACGCGATTGCGCATTGATTTTTCGACGATTTTAGAACGCCAAATTTGAGCATAACCCATAAAGAATCGTTGATCGCCAGTTAAACCGTCAATAATAGGCGCTTCTTTACCATTTAAAGAGGCTTTATAAGCTTTATAAGCAATAGTCACGCCGGATAAATCACCAATGTTTTCGCCTAACGTTAATTCACCATTAATGTTTAAATCATCAAATACTTGGTAACCAGAATATTGATCAACTAATGCTTTGGTCCGCTTAGAAAACTCTTTAAGATCTTGCTCTGTCCACCAGTTGCGTAAGTTACCTATTGCGTCATATTTACTGCCTTGATCATCAAAACCGTGACCCATTTCATGGCCAATTACTGCGCCAATGCCGCCGTAGTTTACGGCATCATCTGCTTTCATGTTAAAGAATGGTGCTTGCAAAATAGCGGCAGGAAAAACGATTTCGTTGGCAGGGGGGTTGTAATAGGCATTCACCGTTTGCGGTGTCATATGCCATTCCCATTTACGGATTGGACCGCCTAACTTAGCAAGCTCTTTTTCGCTAGAAACTTTACGTGCACGAATAATATTACCCACTATATCATCTGCGTTGATTGAAAGCTTAGCGTAGTCTTCCCACTGATCAGGGTAACCAATTTTAGGAGTGAACGCGGCTAGTTTTACATGGGCAGCTTTCTTGGTGTCGGCTGACATCCAGCTTAAGTTATCAATACTTGAACCATACGCATTGCGCAAGTTTTCAACTAATTCGCTCATGCGTGATTTTGCGATGGGTGTAAAGTGACGGGCAACATAAACTTTACCAATAACTTCACCTAAATTACTATTCACAACACTAACACCACGCTTCCATTGTGGACGTTGTTCTTTTCGGCCGTTTAGCTGCTTGGAAAAGAAATCAAAATCTTCATTATCAATCTCTGTGGTTAGATAGCTTGAAAAAGCATTTAAGGTGTTAAAGGTTAAATATTGCTGCCAAGTTGCTAATGACGTTTCATCAAATACTTTACCGAAACCTTTTATGAAGCTTGGTTGATTGATAATAATATCTTTTTGCTTAGCAACACCTTCAGCAGCTAAAAATGCTTGCCAGTTAAATTTATCAGTAAGGCTACTTAAATCATTCGTTGCTATTTTGTTATAGCGTTTTTCACTGTCTCGTGTTTCAACGCGTGTCCAATGAGAATCAGCTAGCTTTGTTTCCAATGCCATAATGTTTATAGCCGATTCTTTTGCATTAGGTAAACCTGCTAAAGTTAACATTTTCTCAATGTGAACAAGATAGCCTGCACGTAATTTTACAAAGCGTTCTTCCTCATTAAAGTAATAATCTTTATCGGGTAAATTCAAACCGCTTTGCCAGATATAAGCGGCATAACTTGATGAATCCTTTTCATCGATATTGACATAGAGAGCCAAAGGGTTATTAATGCCAGCTGTTGAGTAAGTACCAAAAAATTGTGCTAAATCATCTTTATTTTTAAGATTATTAATGGCATTAAAAACGTTTTGAACAGGTGCAGTGCCTAGCGTATTTCTCGCGTCTGTATTCATATAAGAGCGGAATAAGTCTGCTACTTTCTGCTCGTCAGAACCCATTTTCAAGCCATCAGTTGCGGCAAGTTCTTCGATGATAGCCTTTACATCTTCGTCGGCCTTGTCACGTAAATCATAAAAAGAGCCAATAGAAGTTTTGTCGTCTGGAATCTCATGACTGTTTATCCAACCGCCATTAATGTAGCGATAAAAATTATCTTGCGGACGAACACTTTTATCCATGTTTACTTGTTCAATGCCTGCAGCTAAAACTGTTTTTTGTGGTGCTTCAACACTGTTCTTTGATACTGTATTACTATTGTCACTGTTACTACAGCCACTAAGTAGCAGCAATGATGAACAGACTGCGCTTGCTATAATTGCTTTCATTTATTAACTCTCATTTTATATTTTGATTTTATATTTTAAATATACTTTTAAATATTCATTATTCATGAGTTTCAATTTTGTACCTTTGTACCAATAGAATCTATATCTATGAAAAACATGGTTGATGGATGTTACGAAGTATTTAGCTAAAATTCTAGTTGAAGACACATCTATTTACATTTTTTAGCATAACTGAAAATTTATAAGCTATTTACAATGTATTTACAAGTGTGATTAAGATAAATTGAGGTGATTGGTTAACTTTATAGGATAGAATGCTATTTTTCAGGGCTTTTTTGAGCGTTTTGTCCAGAGGTAAATAAATCTACAGCGCATTGACACATTTCATCAATTTGGCTGTCATCACCGTAAATACCATCAATAACGAGTTGCGCTATGCCGTGTAAGGTTGCCCATGTTACTTGCGCTAAACGTAGTGAATTTTGTGATTTGGGTAAAATGCCTTTTTGTTGCCATGCTTGTGTCATTTCAACCTGATACTGAAAACTAGGGTAAGCAACATCAATAAGTGATTGTGAGCTATTTTGCTTTTCACTTTCTTTCCCTTCTTTCTTTTTCCATAGTGTGCTGCCAAACATTAATTTGTAAATAGCCGCATTTTGGCTAGCAAAGCGTACATAAAAGTGAACAAATGTATGATACTTTTCTTGATCAGTTAATTTATTATTAGTAAATATTTGCTTAGCTTGCGTTTGCCAAGACGTAAACCCTTGCGCGGCTATGGCACAAAGTAAATCATTTTTATCTTTAAAGTGATGATATGCGGCGGTGCGAGATACGCCAATGCGCTCAGCAAGCTTTCTCAACGATAAGGCTTCAATACCTTGTTCTGTTATCATTGCCGTTGCGGTGGCAAGCAAACTACTTTGTAAATCACCATGGTGGTAAGTTGAATTTTTAGTGTTTGCTTTGGTCACTGACGTTTTTTTCATTATTTTTTATCTCTAAAAATGAGCGTATCTACAGTGTTTTTCTATGAGGCATGGCAACATTTGAAAAAATAATACCTGCAACCAAAGACATGAAAATAAGGAAGGTTTGAGAGCCTAAATCGGTAACATCTAACATTTGTTGCCCTGAAACTAAGTTATTTAACCCGATATAAACTTTACTACCGGGCACTAAAACAACTAAACCTAATAAGCGCACTATCGACGAGGGCAAATTCATAATGCGGGAGAATAAATTACTGTAAATACCTAAAGCAAAAGCGCCTACAAAGGCGCCTAACGCGACACCTAAATAGCTACTAGCCCAAATGCTAACACCAAAAGAGATGTAACCTGCAATTATGCCCCAAGGTGCATCTTTTAAACGTACTTTGAATAAAATAACCAAAGAAATAGAGAGTGTAGTTACCGCAAGCCATGAAGTCCAAACTGGCATGGTTTCTGGTGGTATAAAGCTCACCTCGCCCCAGATAAGTTTTCCTAACGCCATACCTAATACTGCGCCAAAATAAAGCTTAAACAACACCATAACGCTGTCCATTATACGTGCAGTGCCAGACATTAAGTGTCTAGCTGCTAATTCTGACAAACCTACGGTTAAAGACAGTCCTGGAATAAAAGCGATGATACTTGACAGAATAACCATCGGTATATTGATGCTAGGATCGAATATCGAAATGAAAGAGGCTAACAATGAAGTGGTTATTGCCGCCATTGGCTCAAGCATTTCAGTCACACGACGTGAACGCTCTGCCCACATAACAAACACAAACACAACAAAACCTAAACTAGTAGACCAAAAAACATCATGCCAACTAGTATGCATTAACATAGCAAAGGCACCACTTGAGGCACCAAAAGCTAAAAATGTTAATAAAACACCATAAGGAGGAGGTTTTGCGTTTACTTCTCTTAAACGCTCTATGGCCTCAGCTAACGTTCTTTCTCCATTGATCAGTTCGTCTACTAACTCATCAATACGCGCTAATGAACCTAAATCTATTTCGCCTGGTGTAACACGCATTAAATGATTATATTGCTGATCATCTTCATCATCCGACAAAATAAAGGTTAATGCGGTTGGAGTAATAATAAAAGAGGCGCGTATATCTAAAAAATGGGCAATAGAAAGCAAATTATCTTCTAACCGATATGCAGTAGAGCCTAATTTGTGAAGGGCTTTTCCAAGTCGAATAATGAATCGACGTTTTTGATAAAAGTCATCTGCATGTGTCATAAAGTTACGAATAATAAGGGGGTAAATAAAGTGTGTGTGCTATGTTAATGTATTTCTAGCAATTGTAAAATTTTTCAAGGAAAAATATGATTTTATTGATTATTCTCGCGAGTGTTTTTGGTGTGGTTGCGCTTATGGTTATTTTAGGAGAGCGATTTGGTAAGCCGATGAGTAATAAGCAGCAAGCAAAATTTAGTAAAGTAACCTGGATATTGGTATTTATGATTTTACTTGCTGCACTTGTTAGAGAAATGCTTTAGCACTTCAACTTAAATGATTTAGTACTTTTACTTAAATGTTGCATTAGCGATAGAAAAACACTGTTCTTTTATGCTTTCTCCTTGCTCATTATAACTTCGATCATACACAGAAATGTTTCCTTTATTATCTTGTACGATAATATTGGTAGTGCGGGTGCCGTATTCTGGCGAAACGATAAAAATTGAGCTAAGCCGTTGTTCCCAATCTAATGGCAGACCAGTGTTGGGCAGCGTTTCCATTTTTGCTTGTTGGCCGTTTTGCATTAAGGTAAATAATGTCTCAATATTTAATGGCTGGCCTGTAAATGAGCTAATAGTATTGGCAAGTTGACTTTGTCCCAGTGCCATTTTTGGCCAAATATCATCTAGGGCGCCATTACATAGGCTGTGAAAACCAGAGGTTAACACTTGCTTATTTTTTGAAATACTATCAAAACAAGTTAACTTATTCAGTTGTCCAAAGACTAAATTAAAACCGTTATAGCGATGTGATGATTTAGCTAACTGTGCTGTTATTTCATTATCTTGCTTAGCTAACGCTTGAATAACTAAATCACCACGCGATTGTTTATTTGGGTCAAAAAGTTGTGGTTGGCGAAAATTTGTTAAGGCGCTAAATCGCCCTTGCTGATTTAATCCAAGCCAAGTGCCGCTTGCTTGTAAATCTTTGCCAGCTAAAATGGTGTGTTTTTTATCTTTTTCAGGCCACCAATGCATCATTTGTGTGGGTCTTTGATGAAATTCATCACGATTTGCACAAATGATCACTGGATATTTAGGGTGTTGTTTAATAGCAAAAAATAAAATACACATGTTTGTTTTAGCTTGGCATCCTTATTGGTCTAAGTTCAACTAGTCTAAGTTCACTAATGAGCTAATTGGTTTAATTGGTCATCAGTTAACAAAATATCTTTATTGTAATTAATGCCAATGCCTTGCTCAATAATGGTCGAAGCTGTTTCTTTGGCTTGCTCTAAAGAGTGCATTACTGCCGTACCACACTGGTATAAATTAAGTTCAGGTATATCATTTTGGCTAGTAACAGCTAACACATCTTGCATAGACTTAAGCCAAGCGTCTGCAACTTGCTGCTCTGTAGGTGTACCAATCAGGCTCATATAAAAGCCAGTTCGACATCCCATCGGTGATATGTCAATTATTTCAATGTTATCACTATTAAGATGTTGGCGAATAAACCCTGCAAATAGGTGCTCAAGGGTATGAATAGATTTTTCACTAATAATATCCATATTGGGTTTGCAAAATCGTAAATCAAATACGGTAATACTATCACCATTAGGTGTGCTCATTTTTTTTGCTATACGTACAGCAGGGGCATTCATTATGGTGTGATCTACGGTAAAACTGTCTAATAAAGGCATAGTAATTCTCTTGAAATGTTACTTAAAACGTGGCTTAAAATGTTAACTGGAGGGGATTTTATCATATTCATGTCAATATTGACTAATAAACAGGTGCGTCAAAATCAACACCTTCATCACTGTAGGCTGTTACAATCACATCAGCAACTAAGCCATCAGGGTTACTTACTTCTTTTTCAAAAAATTGTTGTATCTGTTGACGACGACCATGAGCAGCCCAATCTGCAGCAGTAGCCCAAATTTCATTAAATAGGATAGAGTAGTTATTACGTGTGGCACTCTCGTGATCTATTTGTCGTGTTACCGTATATTGAATACAGCCTTGCTCACGATAAGAATCAGGTTCTAGAGCTTTTAACGTATTAAAAAGTGTTTGCTCTTTCCCTGCCTTCGGTTGAAATTGTGCTAATACATAAACGCGCTGTGACATGTTGTCTCCGAGTATAAAAATGGTGAAATAAAAAGTTCTGAAATAAAAGAGTTAATAAGTATATACCTAAGCAAACAACATTCTCTATAATAAATTATTTGTCTGAATATATTTATAATTGAAACTCAAGCCTGCTTTTTGAGTTTGCTTGGGTATATAATGTATTCACTTAGTTTAAAGAGATTTTTCCATGAAAGCATGCGGTGTAGAAATAAAAGGCAATGAAGCAATAATTTGTATTATGTCAAAAGAGAATAATTTGTATGACATTCCTCAAACGCGAGTACAAAAAGTTAGTTTGGATAACGCTGGCGATGCTGAGGAAGTGAAAAAATTTCAGTTTACTTTTGCTAAGTTAATGGAAGATTATCAAGTAACTCATGTGCTTATTAAAGGACGTGCGTTAAAAGGTAAGTTTGCTGGTGGCCCTATCGGCTTTAAAGTTGAAGCGGCTATTCAATTGATCAGTGATTTGAGTGTTGAAATTCTTGCCGGTAGTTTTATTAAAAAAGAACTATCAAAAAGCCAAATTGATATAGACTTTCGTGATACTGGTTTGAAGCAATATCAAGAGCAGGCTTTTGGTACAGTGTTTGCTTTTTTAGAGAACCAATAAATAGTTTTATCATCAATAGGATTATGGTAACTTTTGTAATTAATACCAAGTCTATTAAGTTATTTCCCGCTGAGATGGGAATAAATTAAATAGAATTGGTATAAGCACATATAAAATAATAAAAATCACTTAACTTTAGATGTTAGCTTTAAGTGTTAGCTTTAGGTGTTAGCTTTAGGAATTGTTATGAAGGAACAGATGCACCAACTATATAAAGTAATATTACTTATCACTGCTATTATGCTGCAAGCATGTGGTGGCTCAGGTGATAAAACCGTTTTTTCTATTTCTGCTGATGTTAGTGAAGCTAATTTCAGTAATGAATTTTTGCAGGAAGCAACAAGTACCATTGCAATAGAAGTGAATTTCATCGGTGACGGCCTACTTGTTGGTTTCGCGCCAGAAACAGCCCCTGTTGCTTGGTTGGAGTATCGCGCTGAAAATGTTACTGAAACTTCTGCAACAATCTATATTGACGTAATAAATACCCAGTTTTTGCTTGCCGATACCTACACAACAATATTACGTTTAGCCACAAGTAATGCCGATTCCAGTAAGTTTGCCTCCCATGATATTGATGTTTCATTATTGGTATGGAATTTAGCCGTTGATACACAAAAGCTTAAATATAACGGCACTTTTGGTGCTGTAAGTATAGCGCCACAAACAATCACTATAGCAAGTGAAACGAATCAATGGACAGCAAGTGCAGACGTTGACTGGTTATCATTAGATGTAACATCAGGTACTGGCAATGGTGTTATCGTGGTAACGCCAGACATTAGTTCATTTTTAGCCTCAGGCTTACAACAGGGTAATATTGTATTAACTGAAACGACGACAGGAGACAGTAAATTATTACCAGTAGAACTAGCATTAGATAATGTTTATTTGCTTGCTGAGCGTCCAACAGTTGCTTTGACTTCAACAAGCAGTATTTCAGCGTTAGAAACAACACTGACAATTGGCAATAACTCTGATCAAGCTATTAGTTGGCAAGCTTCAACAGAGGCTAATTGGCTTATATTAACACCTATAAATGATACCCAGTTGCGAATTACTGCAAATCCATCCATTGCACCAATGAACGAGAATTCATCAGCACAAGTGAGTATTTCTGCTCGCCAAGATACAACCGTTGTTAGTGAAACTATTAGCGTTAATTTTTACAACAGTAATCTGGTTGTTGAGAATAAAGTGCTGACACCATTACAGATCAATAATAATGAAATGCTTGTTTCACCTTTAAGTCCCAAATTTTATGTTGGTGTGGAAAATCAATTAGTTACTTATCATCAATACACAGGTGAGCTTGAATCTAGCTTAGCTGTTTCTCCTGAAGGCACTACTTTAGAGCAACTTATAATGCACCCTACTGGTGATTATTTATTGACAAAAGCGGTTGAAACAGTGATTGCAGAGAATGGAACAACAACCGAAGTTGTTCATCGATATAAAGTTAGCCTTATCGATAACACTTTTATTGAAATTCTCGAAGCCGATATTTTATATGAACCAACAGATATAATACGCTTGCTAGGGCGTTATTTTGTGGTCACGCAAACATTAGAGTTTGCCGATGAAAATCTTCAAGTATTGTTTTGGGACGCGCCTAATGCTTATTTTGCCAGTGAAATTGATGTGGCAGCGCAAGCCAATACGCTTTTTGCTTTAAATAATAACATTGTTTTAGACGATGATACGGCAAGCTTCAAACGTTATATTCCACAAGTAAATGATTTTGGCGATGATAAAATCTCAATCACGTTGACCCATGAATATCACCCTGAGTTATTGCCTGATAGTGAGTTTATTAGAGATTTTATTGTCAGCAATGACGAAGTAAATATTTATGCTATTAGCGACACTAGTGAATGGATCAGTTTCGATGGAGAGGTTTTTGTAGACAATGGTTTATTAGAAGCGAACGCAAATGTTGTAACATTACAGCTAGAGAAAAATAACGATAGCCAGCCAAATTATTTAAGAATTGATACGACTAGCCCGCTTGGGTTTTATTTAGATATTTATGATAATAGCCAAACCATTTCATCAACTATTCTTACCCAAGGTAGACAACCTAGCAGTATTAAGCTTTCAGGCGATGATCAGCGTTTAATAGTCAATGTGGATTCGCCTACTAATCCAGATCTTGATTCTCAAGTTGAGCTGATAACACTATCACAATAGTACTTTTACTTTGAGTCGCTTTATTTTTAGTGTCTTTTATTTTCAACATGACAAAAAAGGAGCATTTTCGCTCCTTTTTTGCTTTTTATATCTACACTAAAGGGTAATTCTCAAAAAAAAATTCTTTTAAAAACACTGAGAACATGATTTAATCAAACACCTGTTTGAAAGTCCGACCACTGACCAGTTATGTGAATTATTGTAAAGTAACTGAATAAAATATTGGAGAAACCCTATGCCAGATTATAAAGCCCCTATTAGAGACATGAAGTTTGTCATGCAAGAACTACTTGATTGTGACAGCCACTATAAAAAATTAGGTTATGAAGATGCTAGCCTTGATATGGTTGACGCTATTATCAGTGAAGCAGCAAAATTTACTGAACAAGTGATAGCGCCAATAAATCAAAGTGGTGACGAGCAAGGTTGTACTTGGACTGATGGCGAGGTAACCACTCCTGACGGCTTTAAAGAGGCTTATCAACAATATGTTCAAGGTGGATGGCCGACGTTATCTCAATCAGAACAATTTGGTGGTCAAGGTTTACCCCATTCATTAAATGTCGCTATTGGTGAATTTACTTCAGCAGCTAACCACAGCTTTGCCATGTACCCTGGTTTAAGTCATGGCGCATTAGCAACCATTGAAGAACATGGTAGCGATCTTCAAAAAAATACTTTTATGCCTAAATTGGTTGAAGGTTCATGGACAGGAACCATGTGTTTAACAGAACCTCATTGTGGTACTGATTTAGGTATGTTGCGCACAAAAGCCGAGCTTAATGATGATGGTAGTTATGCCATTAGCGGTACGAAAATATTCATTTCTGCGGGTGAACACGATTTATCAGACAATATTGTTCATATTGTCATTGCCAGAATTCCCGGTTCTCCAGAGGGAAGTCGCGGTATTTCACTCTTTATTGTGCCTAAGTTTAACGTCACTGATGCTGGCGAAGTTGACGACAGAAATGCGGTGTCTTGTGGTTCAATCGAGCATAAAATGGGCATTAATGCCAACGCGACTTGTGTTATTAACTTTGATGGCGCTAAAGGCTATTTAATTGGTGAAGTAAATCGCGGTTTACATTGTATGTTTACCTTTATGAATGCAGCGCGTTTAGGTGTTGCTTCAGAAGGTGTTGCCGCTGCAGAAGCCTCTTTCCAAGGTGCCTTAGCTTACGCACAAGATAGGCTGCAAATGCGCTCTTTATCAGGCGTTAAAAACCCAGACGGACCTGCTGACCCCATTATAGTTCACCCTGATGTACGCCGTATGTTGTTAACACAAAAATCAATTGCCGAAGGCGGCCGTGCATTAATTGGCTATTTAGCTCAGTTAGTTGATATCGGTCATGCTAGCACTGATGAAACTGAAAAAGCTAATGCTGAAACAAAAATGGCCTTATTAACGCCTATTGCTAAAGCCTTTTTAACTGAACTTGGGCTTGAATGTACTAGCCACGGTGTACAAGTATTTGGTGGTCACGGCTTTATCAAAGAGTGGGGCATGGAGCAGTTAATGCGTGATACTAAAATTAGCTGTTTATACGAAGGCACTACAGGTATTCAAGCCCTTGATTTATTAGCCCGTAAAATTTTAGGCTCTAAAGGCGCAATCTTAAAACCATTCGGCGCTGAAGTTACTGCATTTTGTGTTGAAAATGCAGGTAATGAAGCCATGCAAGAGTTCATTCAACCTATTATGACTTTTGGTGGCGATTGGCAAAAAATGACTGAAACCTTAGGCTTAAAAGCGATGCAAAATCCGGATGAAATTGGTGCCGCATCGGTAGATTATCTAATGTATTCAGGTTACTTAACATTGGCATATTTCTGGGCTAAAATGGCTAAAGTAGCTCAAGAAAAATTAGCCGCTAGCGATGATGACAAAGCCTTTTATCAAGCCAAAATTAAAACAGCCCGTTTCTATTTTCAACGAATTTTACCAAGAGCTAATGGTCATGCAGCTTGTGTAGCAAACGGAGCAGATTCAATGATGGCACTTGATAGCGATGACTTTGCTTTTTAATCGTTAAAAAGTCTTTTCTATAACGAGCTATAGAAAAGGCTTTGTATAGGCATTAATATAAATAAGAGGAAGCAATATGCTTCCTCTTTTTGTAACTAAAGTTGTAACTAAAGTTGTAACTAAAGTTGTAACTAGAATTGTAACTAAAATAAGGCAAATTACGGCTTAATGATCTCTTTCACCGCTAATTCTAGCTTTGGGTTGCTAATATCAGAGCTAGTTGACTTATAAATAGCTTTGCCTTGGCGATTAATAAAGAAAGTCGTTGGTGTGCCTCTAACACCATATAGCTTCACTACAGGTTCACCATTAACTGCGGTAATAAAGTCATAACCTCTAGCCTGAATTTCATCTTGAGGCTGAGCGCCTTCATCTTCATTAAAACTAATAGCAACAATTTCAATGCCTGATTCTTTATATTTCTGCACGAGCTCAACTAATTTAGGCTGAAGTTTTTTACAATAAGGGCACCAAGTAGCCCAAAAATGCAAAATAACAGGTTTACCATGGTAATCGCTAAGTGAAATAGCTTTGCCTGCTTGGGTTTTTAATTGCCAAGCAGGCGCTGTTGGATAATCGGCTGAGTTGGCGCTAAATGTACTCATTAAGCCAATGGTAATAAGGGTGATCGCTATTTTAAACACAGAGAATGCTTTCATTTAATGTCTAATGTTAAGTAGGTTTTTTATATGACCTTGTTAGTTCGCAGATTATTGCAATAACAGCATTTTTTCATCTCATTTTTATGAAATAGAGCAACGCAAACAATACAAACATAAATTATATAGCTTGGCTCAACTTTAATTAATCTTGTGAATACTCAGCCAAAATCACATCAGCAATTTTGGCTGCTATCATGATGGTTGGTGCATTAGTGTTGCCACTGATTAAGGTTGGCATTATCGACGCATCAATGACTCTCAAGTTATTCAACCCGTGTACTTTTAGTGTAGAGTCGACTACCGCCATTTCATCAGACCCCATTTTGCATGTGCCGACAGGATGATAAATAGTATTCGCTTTGTTTTTCAAAAATTCTAAAATTTCTTCATCACTTTGAGTGTCAGCACCTGGAAATATTTCTAAACCGTTTTTGTCACTGAGCGGTGGTTGAGAAAAAATAGAACGAGCGATTTTAACCGCCTGGATCATGTCTTTTTGATCATCTTCATGACTAAGCATATTTAATGTGATTTTTGGATGTAAGCTGGCTTTATTACCATATAACGTAACACTGCCGCGACTCTTTGGGCGTAATAAACAAGTGTGTATTGAAACACCATAGTTGAGTAACATTTTTAAATTTCGGCCATGATCATCAAAAGCTGCCGGAATAAAATGTAGTTGTAAGTCGGGCCTAGATAAGTTGGGTTTTGACTTAATAAAGCCGCCAGACTCCGCTACTGCCGAGGTTAGAATACCGCTGCGCTTTTTGTGTGAGGACTCTTTGTTGAATGATAATGGAAAGTACTTTAACGCTTGTTTGAAGAACCACCAAGCCGCTTTTGGACGGATTGCTAATAAATCATTACGCTTATGGTGGGTTACAACAACCGTATCAGGGTGATCTTGTAAGTTCTGCCCAACACCTATTAATTCGTGTACTAGAGGAATATCATGCTTGGCTAACTCATTTTTTGACCCTATACCTGATAGCATCAATAGTTGTGGTGAGTTAAAGGTACCAGCACTTAATAAGACTTCTTTTTTAGCAAAAATATTCTGTTTTTTTCCTTTCGCTTTATAACAAACCCCAGTGGCAACTTTGTGTTTATCAATCAGTATTTTTTGTACTTGAGCGTCGGTAATTACAGTTAGGTTTGAGCGATGTAAATTAGGGGTTAAAAAAGCTTTAGCTGCACTACAGCGTTCCCCGTTTATTTGAGTTACTTGATAATAGCCAACGCCTTCTTGCTTTTCGCCATTAAAGTCATTATTTAATACAAAACCAGCCTGCTGAGCTGATGAGATAAAACTGTCATGAACAGGCGGTTTTGAGCATGAGTCGGCAACATTTAATGGGCCATTTATACCGTGAAATTCATCTTCACCGCGTTCTTGATGTTGAGTGCTTTTAAAATAAGGCAATACCTCATCAAATGACCAACCATCATTGCCAAGCGCTGCCCAATGGTCATAATCTTCTTTTTGTCCGCGAATATATAACATGGCATTAACCGAGCTACTGCCGCCTAACGTTCTACCGCGTGGGTTAAATATTTGTCTATTGTTTTGTGATGATTCAGGCGCAGAATTAAATTGCCAATTAAGCACTTTATCTTTCATCAATTCAATAACACCTAACGGCATATGAATGCTCCAGTGTTTATCCTTAGGTCCTGCCTCTAATAAACAAATTTGATAATTGCCACAAGCTGATAATTTATCAGCCAAAACACAGCCAGCAGAGCCGCCGCCAATAATGATAAAATCAAAGTTATTCATTAAATATTCCTATTTATTCCAAACAAGTCAGACCACTATGAATTATATGCTGTTATTTTTCAAGAACGCAATAAAAAAACGCTTGCGATAAAATACCAGCAAGCGTTTAATCTTTTCGAAACTCGAAACTCGAAACTCGAAACTCGAAACTCGAAACTCGAAACCTAAAGCCCTAAAACTTGTTTTCCTTGCTTAAATACAATATCAACAGGGATGTTGGCGCTTTCTAATCGAGCCAAATCAATTGCGAGAGTTTCACTAATGACACCTTTGCTGGCAACTAAATCATCTACGCCTTGATAATCTCCATTACCTTGAAGCGTTAAAATCAGTTTAGAAAGAGAATTGATAGCAGCGGTCATCTTGTCCATATTTACGCTATACAAGCCTTGTTCGTTGCGGCTAAACGCGCCTTTTTCTTGGAAGTAATTAAAACGAACCATATTAGCCTTTCCATGTGCCGAACTTGCACCAAAACGTACTGAGCGGAATATGCCAGCTAAAAAGGTAGTGTAATATTCTTCTAATTTTCCGTCAGTAATTGCACCTTTTTCTAGTAGCTGACGTATCATGTATAAGCCTAAAATATCCGCTTTGCCTTCTTCAAGGGCGCTTGCATGTTCTTTTAGCGATTGGCGTACAGTACCTTTGTCGTTAAGTGTGTTCTTGATACCTAAACCATGCGCCACTTCATGAAACATAGTGTTAGCGAAGAAACCGGTAAAAGTAACGTTTTTACGTTGCTCGGGCACTATTAAAGTATCAGTAATGGGTAGCATGATGGTGTCAAACTTAGCACGCATAGCATTTTTAAGCTGTAAGCGACGAGTGCCTTTTTCTAACTGTACTTGTTCATCATTAGGTAAGTTAATGGCAATGGTTTTGCTGCCTGCATTTGAGTGACCACCATAGTAAATAACATCATAAGCATTTAAATCGGCATCTGAGCCGGGCACTTCGGCTTTATATTTTTTCGGTACAGGTAGCTCTTTTTGTAGTTCTGGTAAGTATTGTGCGTACTTAGCTAACTTTTCGCTCCATGATAAATCTTTAATTAATACATAGGCTTCAAAAGCGGCTCGATAACCGTATAATTGATCTTCATAATTTTCTATTGGACCAATAACTACATCAATAGGATTTTTTTTCATGTCCATCCAAGCAAAGTCTGATGCTTGGTACTCATCGGTGCGTAGCGCATTCGCTCGCATGGTTAAGTAATTAGCAAACTCTTTATCATCAGCAAAAGTCGCGGCTTTTTCTAGAATAGCTGCCGCACGAGTAATCTCATCACTATATATTTCAGAGTAAGCTATTGTTACGAGGTGTCCTTCATCATCACGGCTAATGATTGAATACAAGCCGTCCTTTTCTGCTAAAGTGATTTGTTCAAATTCTGCTTTAGTCATATCTTTGGGGTAAAATTCTGCGCCATGCGCTTTAACATCGCTTTGTGTCAAAAAAACTTTGTCTCCGTCTAACCTATCCCAAGGGCCGTAGTTGATTTCAGCGAAACGACGAACTTTTTCATCTTTAATTGAAGCTAAGAATGCTTTTTTATCTTGAGAAAAAGCTTGTTGCCAAAAAAGGTCATCCATAATTTTAGAAGCGTCAATTAATAGCGCTAACATTTTTTTTGATTTGCTGATAAGTGACTTAAATCAGCAGAAAGCGTCACTTCTTTATAGATGTCTAAACGATTTTTAAACTCAGGAATTAATTGAGGAGAAGTTTGTTGGTTTTTAGCCGAAACATCTTTTGTAGCAAGTGTTGAGGCTGATTCGTTATTACAAGCGGTTAGTGTTGTTAACGCTGCTAGCACTACGGCTACAATTTTTGTGTGTTTGCTTTTGAATTTATTTGTTTTTAGAAAAGTCATTTTAGTTCTCAATGGTTATTCGGCTTTTTTCTGGTAAAGAGACTAAAAAAAATTGCCTAAAAGTGCAATAGCAAGGAGTAATAAAAGTGCAAAGAAAGTGTAAAGTATTTCGAATTTTAGATATAAAAAAACCGACAATAGTCGGTTTTTTGCAGTTACTTAATAAGTAACAATTTTTCATAAAAACAATGTGCATTTACTTATAAGATAGAATCTTATAAGGCTTTAACTGCAGCATTTAAACGGCTCTTACTACGAGCAGCTTTATTTTTATGAATAAGACCTTTACTTGCGTAACGATCTAGAATTGGTGTTGCAGCAGCTAATTCTTTAGTTGCTACTTCTTTATCACCAGCTTCAATTGCTGTGATTACTTTTTTAAGCAAAGTACGCATCATTGAGCGACGACTTGCATTGTTTTGACGGCGCTTTTCAGATTGTACTGCGCGCTTCTTAGCTTGCTTTGAGTTAGCCAAGGTGACTCCTAAAGTTTGTAATATATAAGCTTAAATTTAAGGCGACGAAATATGCCTGTTTTTTAGCTGATTGTCAAATGTTTTAATTGCTTACCCAATAAAAGGCTAAATAAAAAATATCGGGGAAGCAATTAAAAAGAATATCGTTGGTTTTACTAAGTGCTACTAACTAAATAGTTAACCAAGTATGTTGTGAACAATACAAGTATACATTGTTTAAATAGGTAAGATCATCACATAATAGAAATTATTTTTGAACTGTTTTTTGTAGCGAGTAATCGTTTTAATATAATGAACAGGATAGACTGCGTAAATTTATTCGCGTTAGGCATCATAAGGGTTTTATTTTTGAGTAAAAAGTTAATTAAATCAGGACTGATTGTTAGTGCGATGACCTTGCTTTCTCGTGTCTTGGGCTTAGTGCGCGATGTGGTTATTGCCAATGTGATGGGTGCAGGCGTGATGGCTGATGTGTTTTTGTTTGCCAATAAAATTCCTAATTTTTTTAGACGTCTTTTTGCAGAGGGCGCTTTTGCACAAGCTTTCGTACCCGTATTAAGTGAATATCATACTCGTGATGAAAAAAAGACAGACAAGAGTGATCAAAAAAGTGAAGGTATTGAGCAAACTAATATTGCTGTTTCTCTTGACGAAACACGGCGATTAATCGCACAAGTCTCAGGAACTTTGGGCGTTATTATTACGTTAGTTACCCTATTTGGTATGTTGGCATCACCCTTATTTGTCATTTTATTTGGGGGAGGGTGGTTTGTAGATTGGTTCAATAACGGTCCAGATAGTGTAGGCGGTGAAAAATTTGAATTAGCAGCAAGTTTATTGAAAATCACTTTTCCTTATCTATGGTTTATTAGTTTTACCGCTCTTGCCGGTGCTGTACTCAATACTATGGGGCGATTTGCTGTTGCAGCGTTTACCCCAGTACTGCTCAATATTGCGATTATTTTGATGGCAATATATGGCGCGCAATATACTCAAAGCCCAGCCTATGCATTGGCTTGGGGAGTTTTTTTTGGTGGTTTAATTCAGTTTCTTTTTCAAATTCCCTTTTTGTATAAAGCGAATGTTCTCGTAAAGCCTTGTTGGTCTTGGCATAGTGATGGTGTTATTAAAATTCGGAAGCTGATTATTCCTGCGCTATTTGGTGTTTCAGTGACGCAAATTAATTTATTGCTTGATACTTTAATCGCGAGCTTTTTGATTACTGGCTCTATCAGTTGGCTTTATTATGCAGACCGATTATTAGAATTTCCATTAGGGCTATTTGGTATTGGTATTGCGACGGTTATATTGCCAAGTTTGTCAAAATTGCACAGTAAGAATGATCCCAAACAGTTTGCCGCAACGTTGGATTGGGGGATTCGGGTTATTAGCTTGTTTGGCTGGCCAGCATTGGCAGGGCTAATGATATTAGCACAACCCATTATCATGGTGCTTTTTATGCGTGGTGAATTTAGCCAAACAGATGTGTTACAAGTATCAATGGCGTTGTTTGCTTATCTTTCTGGTTTATTAAGTTTTATGTTTATTAAAGTACTAGCACCAGGGTATTACGCGAGACAAGATACCAAAACGCCGGTAAAAATAGGCATAAAATCGATGGTGGCTAATATGGCCTTTAATTTAATGTTAGCGCCATTTTTTGGTTATGTTGGTTTGGCAATTGCTACGACAATGTCAGCAACTTTGAATGCTTGGCTGTTATATCGAGGTTTAAAACAAGCTGGAATTTATCACTTATCAAAAAGCACTAAAATATTTATTAGTAAATTAATATTGGCTGCAAGTGTTATGGCATTAGTTGTTTATCAATTGTCGTATGATTTTGATGTGTGGCTTTTAATGAGTTTTGTTGAACAAATATCTCAGTTAGTTCTTTGTATTGGTGTAGGCTGTTTGAGTTACTTTTTAGTGATCTTTTTATTAGGTGTTCGTCTTAATGACTTTAAAGTAAAAAGCTAGAAAAAAAACGTCTGAAGTACTGATTATTATTGCTCGTTAATATATAATTCGGCGATTTATTTTTATAAACAATCAATATAAAGGTTTTTTCGCTTAATAGAATTAGCCAGTTAGTTCGCGGTAGAGGTATTATTCAGCCTAAGGATCAATTGTTGGGTGTGTTGACCTTTATTGATGTGTTAATAGTAGCTGTTCAAGTTTTGGTCGTTAAAAGGCAATTTAAATAGTAATGCAGTTAGTTCGCGGTATACATAATATTCAGATTGGTGATCAATTGTTGCGTGTGTTGACCTCTATTGATGTGTTAAGAATAGCTGTTCAAGTTTTGGTCGTTAAAAGGCAATTTAAATAGTAATGCAGTTAGTTCGCGGTATACATAATATTCAGATGGGTGATCATGGCTGTGTGTTAACCATAGGTAATTTCGATGGTGTTCATAAAGGCCATCAACGGGTTATTTCTGCATTGGTAGCGAAAGCAAAAGCGCTTAACTGTGTTGCTGCTGTGTTGGTATTTGAACCACAACCACAAGAGCTTTTTGCGCCAGATAAAGCGCCAGCAAGATTGTGTCGTTTACGTGATAAATATGCTTTGTTGGCTGAATTAGGTGTGCAACGCCTTATTTGTGTTAATTTCAATCGTAAATTTGCTAGCCAGAGCGCAGAGCAATTTATTAAACATTTATTGGTTGAAAAGTTAGGTATTAAGCATTTAATAGTTGGTGATGATTTTCATTTTGGTAAAAATCGTGTTGGTGATTTTACCATGCTGTCTCAGGCAGGAAAAACTTTTGGCTTTGAGGTTACCGACACCGCCAGTTGTAAAATGGCAAATTGCCGCGTTAGCAGTACGGCAATTAGGCAAGCGTTAGAACAAGACAACCTAAACGATGTTGAAAATATGCTTGGTAGGCCTTATTCAATTATCGGTAAGGTATTTCACGGTGATAAACGTGGCCGGCAATTAGGTTTTCCAACCGCTAATGTTCTATTGAAAAGGCAAAAATCCCCTTTAAATGGCGTTTTTGCGGTAAGGGTTAAAACAGTTCAAGGCATCTTTAATGGTGTAGCTAATATTGGTGCCCGACCTACTGTTAATGGTATTAGGCAGCAACTAGAAGTACATATTTTTGATTTCAGTGATGACATTTATGGTCAATGCATTGAGGTAATTATTATAAAAAAACTGCGTCAAGTGATGAAGTTTGATAACTTAGCGGCGTTAACTGCGCAAATTAAGTGTGATAGTGAGCAAGCAAAACAAGTCTTAAAGAATAAAGAATAAAGAATAAAGAATAAAGAATAAAGAATAAATAATATAGGTTAGGCTTCTGCCTAACAATTTAGAAAATTTAAATAACCGGATAACGATTTAAATGAGTGATTACAAACAAACCTTAAACTTACCTGCAACGTCTTTTGCGATGAAGGGTAATATGGCAAACCGTGAACCTAACATGCTCAAAGAGTGGGCTGCTAAAGATTTGTACGGAAAAATTCGTGCAGCGAAAAAAGGTAAAAAATCATTCATTTTGCATGATGGTCCTCCATACGCCAATGGAAGTATCCACCTTGGTCATGCAGTAAATAAAATATTGAAAGATATTATTGTTAAATCAAAAACATTATCTGATTTTAATTCGCCTTACGTACCTGGTTGGGATTGCCATGGTTTACCTATTGAATTAATGGTTGAGAAAAAAGTTGGCAAGCCGGGTCATAAAGTTACTGCCAGTGCTTTTCGCGAAAAATGTCGTGAATATGCAGCGAAGCAAGTAAATGCTCAACGTGAAGATTTCAAACGTTTGGGTATTTTTGCTGATTGGGAAAAACCTTACTTAACCATGGATTTTGATACCGAAGCGAATATTATCCGCGCTTTAGGGAAAATTGCTGAGAATGGTCATTTACTCCAAGGTTTCAAACCTGTGCATTGGTGTACAGATTGTGGCTCTTCTTTGGCTGAGGCTGAAGTAGAATATAAAGACAAACACTCACCTGCGATCGACGTTAAATTTAATATTAATGATGAAAGTGTCGCTGATAAATTTTCTCATCCAGAAGGTCACACGGGAACAGGCCAAATAGGCATGGTTATCTGGACAACCACACCTTGGACACTACCCGCTAACCGTGCAGTTTCGGTCCATGCTGATGTTGAATACACCTTAGTGCAATGTGAAACAAAGCAGGGCAAAGAGCGTTTAATCTTAGCTTCTGATTTAGTCACAAGTTGTATGGACAGATTTGGACTTGAAAAATACCATGCATTAGGTTTTTGTAAAGGTACTGATTTAGAGTTAGTACAATTACAGCATCCCTTTTATGATTTTACCGTGCCTGTGATTTTAGGTGAACACGTTACTACCGACTCTGGTACAGGTTGTGTTCATACGGCTCCTGGCCATGGTGTTGAAGATTTCGTGGTGGGTAAAATATACAACCTTGAAGTCGCAAACCCTGTGGGTGCAAATGGTGTTTATTTAGAAGATACACCATTATTTGCGGGTCAGCATGTTTTTAAAGCAAATGCGAGTGTGGTTGAAACGTTGCAAGAGCATGGCACATTGGTACATCATCATGCGATAGAACATTCTTATCCACATTGCTGGCGTCACAAAACACCATTAATTTTCCGTGCAACACCACAATGGTTTATCAGCATGGACAAGAAAGGTTTACGTCAAGATTCATTAAAAGAAATTGAAAAAACACAATGGATCCCTGAATGGGGTCAACGCCGTATTGAATCAATGGTTGAAGGTCGACCAGATTGGTGTATTTCACGTCAACGTACGTGGGGTGTGCCAATGGCATTATTCATACATCAAGATACAGGTGCTTTGCACCCACGTAGTATTGAGTTAATTGAAACGGTTGCTAAGCGTGTTGAAGAAAAAGGCATTCAAGCTTGGTTTGATTTAGATGCCGCCGAACTTATTGGTGATGATGCTAAAGAATACATTAAAGTACCTGATACCTTAGACGTTTGGTTTGATTCAGGTACCACGCATTACTCAGTGGTCAATGCACGTGAAGAATTTGATGGCATCGCAGACTTATATCTTGAAGGTTCAGATCAACATCGTGGTTGGTTCATGTCGTCTATGATCTCATCGGTAGCAATGAATGGTAAAGCACCATACAAACAAGTACTAACGCATGGTTTTACGGTTGATACAAACGGTCACAAAATGTCTAAATCATTAGGTAACGTGATAACACCATCACAAATCACCAATGATTTAGGTGCGGATATTTTACGTTTATGGACAGCCTCGGTTAACTATACCCAAGAAATTACGGTTTCTGATGAAATTTTTAAGCGCCAAGCGGATGCATATCGTCGTATTCGTAATACTTCACGGTTTTTATTATCAAATTTGAATGGTTTTGAGCCAGCACAGCACTCGGTTGCATTTGAAGATATGGTTGCTTTAGACCGTTGGGTTGTTGATAAAGCCGCACGTTTACAAGAAGAAATTATTACCGCTTACAATGAATATGAATTCCATGTTGTGGTTCATAAGCTAATGAATTTCTGTACTACTGAGCTAGGTGGCTTTTATTTAGATATTATTAAAGATAGACAATATACCGCTAAAGCTGATTCAAATGCGCGTCGCTCTTGTCAAACGGCAATGTATTTAATTGCTGAAGCAATGACTGCTTGGATGGCGCCTATTTTATCCTTCACTGCACAAGAAATTTGGCAAGCACTACCTACACCAGCTACAGGTGAGCGTGATGAGTTTGTTTTCACGGGCGTGTGGTTTGATGGTTTAGCGACAATGCCCGAAGATGCAGCATTAGGTAACAACTATTGGAGCGAGTTATTATTAGTGCGAGCAGAAGTTAACCGTGCATTAGAGCTTGCCCGCAAAGATAAAATTGTAGGTAAGGCGCTTGAAGCACAAGTTACTTTATACGCGACCGCTGATTTAGCGCAGAAGTTAACGCAGTTAGGTGAAGAATTACGTTTTGTACTAATTACTTCAAAAGCAAGTGTCGAAGTTATTACTGATGTTAGCCAAGTGCCTGAAAATTTCGAGGCAACTGAGGTTGAGGGTTTATGGTTATCAGTTTCAGCTGCGACAGGTAAAAAATGCGACAGATGTTGGCATGTAACTACTGATGTAGGCAGTGATGATGCACACCCAGATCTTTGTACCCGTTGTGTTACAAATGTTGATGGTGAAGGTGAAGTTCGACAATATGCCTAGTACTTCTATAAAAAGGCTTTTTACAGCGTTCAATAATTCGGGTTTGCGTTGGCTTTGGTTAACGCTACTTTGTTTAGTGCTTGATCAAGTAACTAAGCAATGGGTTGCCAGTTCCTTTGACCTGGGTGAATCACTAAACATATTGCCCATCTTTAGTATCACTTATGTACATAATCCCGGTGCTGCTTTTAGCTTTTTAGCCAATCAAGATGGCTGGCAACGTTGGTTTTTTACTGCCATAGCTGCTATTGCCAGTATTGTGTTTATTGTTTGGCTCGCTAAAACGCCGAAATCTCAAACAATATTAAGTATTGCTTTTGCGTTAATGCTAAGTGGCGCTATGGGAAATTTGATTGATAGAGTTTTGTTTGGTTATGTTATTGATTTTTTGGATTTTCATTGGTCAGGAAATCACTTTCCAGCTTTTAATGTGGCCGATTCGATGATTTTTATTGGTGCAGCCTTAATGATTTTAGATTCATTTACGGCTGAATCTAAAGATTCAATGTAGGTTGGAATTTATTCCGACAAAGCGTTAATAAAGATAAATAGAAGATAAATAATGACAACTGATAAAAATATTCAAGCAGACTCTAGTGTTTTAGTACATATCACCATGAAATTAAGTGATGGCTCTGCTGCTGATAGCACGAAAGTTAACAATAAACCGGCTAAAATCATCATGGGTGATCAAAGTATTTCTGCTGCATTCGAAGCACAATTACTAGGTATGTCTACTGGTAATACTAAAGAGTTTACCCTTAACGCTGTTGATGCTTTTGGTGAATCTAACCCTGACAATATTCATTATATGGATATTGATAAATTCTCAGCTAAAGTGCCAGCAAAAGTTGGTAATATCATTACTTTTTCACAACCCGGTGGTGAGTTGCCAGGTATGATCAAAGAAGTAAACGGTAGCTCAGTCACTATTGATTTTAATCACCCGTTAGCGGGCCAGTCAGTAACTTTTGTTATTGATTTAGTAGAAATATTATAACGCGTTACTATAACTAGAAAATGGCATTGAGAAATTTATGGAAATTATTTTAGCAAATCCCCGTGGCTTTTGTGCCGGTGTTGACCGCGCTATTAGCATTGTTGACCGAGCTCTAGATTTATTTGGTGCACCTATTTATGTGCGTCATGAAGTAGTACATAACAAGTTTGTGGTGGATGGACTTAAAAGCCGAGGGGCGATTTTTGTTGATGAAATTAATGAAGTTCCTGATGATAGCACTGTAATTTTTAGTGCTCATGGTGTTTCAAAAATAGTTCGTCAGGAAGCCAAATTACGTGATTTGAAAGTTTTCGATGCTACCTGCCCGTTAGTGACCAAAGTGCATATGGAAGTTTCTCGTGTCAGTAGAAAAAATATTGAATGTGTACTGATTGGCCATGAAGGTCATCCAGAAGTTGAAGGTACTATGGGGCAGTATGATAGTGAAACAGCAGGTATTTATCTTGTTGAATCTGCTAATGATGTGTCAAAGCTTAAAGTGAAAAACCCTGAAAAACTATACTATTGTAGTCAAACTACGTTATCAGTTGATGATACATCTGATGTTATTGATGCATTAAAAGCAAAATTTCCAATGATTGAAGGGCCGCGAAAAGACGATATATGCTATGCAACACAAAACCGTCAAGATGCAGTGCGTGCTATCGCTAGTCAAGTTGATCTGTTATTAGTTGTAGGCGCAAAAAATAGCTCTAATTCAAACCGTTTAAGAGAGGTTTCTGAAAAAATAGGCACTATTTCTTATTTAATCGATACGGCAGATAATATTGAAACATCATGGCTTAAAGGTGTAAATAAAATTGGTGTTACTGCTGGTGCATCTGCTCCTGCTATTTTAGTGAAACAAGTTATTGAAGCATTAAAAAACCTTGGTGGTCAAGAGGTTATTGAATATCCAGGTCGTAAAGAAAATATTGTATTTGCAGTACCCGCAGAACTGCGCTAATCTTAGGTTGTTTATAAATTAACCATAGCTATAGTAAGAAAAAGCTATAGCTACAGAAGCCATAGCAACAAAAACAAAGCAATATGGCAAGTCGATGGCTATCCCCAAGGATATGGATAAATGGGCATAGCAAGCACAAGAATATGTATGCGTATATTTCGAATGTATTTTTAAGGACGTTATACAGACAAAAAGGATATGGGTTATTGTTGTTCACGCGAGTGATTTTTAGCACATGTGAATTTTCCCAAGAGTTTTTAGCTATTGCAAAATTGGCTCTCTCTTTTTTTATGCCTAAAAATGGTGTAGTCTTAAATACAGTTATATTAAAAGTAGTTATATTTAAAGTAGTAACCCTAAAACCTAAAAGAACTTTTTTTCACATCCCCCCAACTGAAAATCACTCTTTTCAAACCTGTTTTGTTACAGTTATCTCTTATGCATTTTGTCGATACAATATTAGGCAGTTTAAGCAATAAAAAGAGTCAACTTATTAAAGAGAGAAGCTGATGCCTCAACGTGTTAATACTCAATGTCTAAATGCCAATATAAGTAAAAGCGCTATGAAAGAAAAAGGCATGACTTTTATCGAAGTTTTAATTGCCTTATTTATTATGGTTACGGGTATCTTAGGCGCTGTTGCTATGCAAGCCACTGCTAAAAAAGGTAGTTTTGATGCCATGCAACGTTCATTAGCATCAGCATTAGCACAAGATATTGTTGAACGAATGCGCGGTAATGATAGTAATACCTTGGCTTTATACGCTGCTAATAGCCCATATGGTTCAGGAAAAATTGTTTCACCGCCTACTTGTAATTCCGCTGCTGCGCTGTGCAGTCCTACTCAAATGGTTACTCATGATCTTCATGGTTGGGAGCAATCTCTGATGGGAGCTGGAGCAACAAATAGTGGTAATAATGTTGGTGGGTTAGTAAATGGTGTTGGCTGTTTAACGGTAAATGGCAATGCTATTACCGTTGTTGTTACTTGGCGAGGTAAAGCGGAATATACAGATGCTAGGCAAGCGGATAGCTGCGATACATCGAGTAACACTCGTCGTCAAGTTATAGTGGAAGCATTTGTTTTATAGTAATATTTTTATTTATATGGATGATTTAAATTTCAATAAAATATGAAAATGATGATAAATAGTGAAATAAAAGTAAAAACACCTAAGTTAACTTTGACATATCAAAGTGGCTTTAGTTTGCTTGAAGTATTTGTAGCACTAGTAATAGGGTTAGTTATTTTTGCCGGTGTGTTAAGTGTTTTTGTTGGCATGAAAACGACAACGAGTGAAACCTCGAGTTATGGTGAATTACAAGAAAATGGTCGTTTTGCTATTAATGTACTGAGTGATGATTTGTTAAGGCAGGATTTTTGGGGAGATTACACTGGTACGGTTGATCTTGCTAGTATTAACCCTGTTCCAGGCGCACCGGTAGGAGAATGCATTGGTGATGGTATAAATAATGGTACTTTTCCAGTAGCAGCAGGAAAATTTAGAACGCTTTGGGGGAAAACAGCCAGCAGTGCAACAATTTTATCAGGTTGTCGAACGGATGCTAAAGTTGGTTCAGATGTTTTACAGCTAAAGCGTGTTATTTCTTCACCATTAGTTGATGGTGCTGGCAATCCTGTAACGACAGCTCCAGCAGGAAATTTTTATCTAGTCGCTAATACGAGCAATGGCACTCTTTTCGCTGGCGGAGCAGTGCCAAATGTGCAAAATGCGCAAGTTTGGGAATATCAACATCATATTTATTATGTCAGAGAAGAAACGCAAGGTAGTAATACGGTTCCTGTGTTAATGCAGGGACAATTATCTAATATCTTATCTTTTTCTCCAATTATTGATGGTATTGAAATGATTAGATTTATGTACGGCATTGATACAGACACTGCTCCTACTGATCCCGGTTATGGGATCGTTAATGCTTTTGTTTCTGCGGATAATATGACGGCTGCTCTATGGAATAATGCCGCCAGTAGGATATTATCAGTAAAGGTATATGTTTTAGCTCGTAATGTTTTACCTGACAACAAATATACCAACAATAATACTTATCAGTTAGGCGATCAGTATTATACTTTTAATGATAATTATCGTCGACTGCTATTTAGTTCAACGGTTACCTTATATAACGCGGGGGTTGATTTATGGGATTAGTAAATGAAAGTAAAAAGTTCAACTTAATGAGTAGACCGTTTCATCAGCAAAATGGCGTAGTATTGATTGTGTCGCTAGTTTTTCTTGTTGCTTTAACGGCCGTTGCTTCTGCGTTAATGCAAAACACCACCACTGATATGAAAATGTCTGGAGCAAGTCAAGAAAAAGTTATCGCCACACAGGAAGCCGTTAGTGCCGTTGATGAAGTTATATTTAATCAAGTTAGACCTGGTGCAGTAAATACTTTTGCTCAGGCAATTATTAATTTTCCAGTGAGCAATGGCTTGTTACCGGGAACAAAAACTGCAGCCACTGCTAGCGTTAATATTACTAATAATCAATTCCAATTAGAAGCTGATTGCCCCCATTCTAAATTAGCTTCTTCAACTCAGGTGTTTACTTGTAACGTGTTAAGGGTGCAAGTAAACCGACAATATGGCCGTAATGGAACTAGTACGGTTGATGTTAATTCAGGCATAGCGCAGCAGTTATTACGTTAATTTGTATTCATTGCAATGTGATTTGTTTGATCGGGGAATAAAGATGAAAAAATTTATAATAGGCGTACTTTTACTCAGCACAACGAACTTAGCTTTTAGTGAAGATATTGAGCTATATATTAGCGACAGTGTCAAGCAAGCAAAGGCAAGACCACAAGTACTGATTATTTTTGATAACTCAGGCAGTATGAGCCGAGTTGAAACAGTTAAAGCGTCTTACGATCCCAACACACACTACCCTGCTGTAGGTGGCTTGAATTCACTATCTGATAAATTTGTCTACTTTACTAAAGGAGGAGTTGACGGTGCTGCTCTGCCTGTACCTGATAGCCCTAGTGAATCACGCCGTTTTTTAGATGATATTAATAGTTGTCAAACGGCAAGAGATATTCTTGATGTGTATGGTTTTTATACGGGTAAAATTCGTGAGTATGATTTTCAAGGAAACTCTGGGCGTTGGCTTGAAGTGTCTGAAAATAACGGTGCAAATATCGAAGTTATTGATTGTGAAGACGATGTACTCGCTGGTGATGACCAAAATGTGGGCACAGTAAGTAATCAAGGTGTAGTAACGGCTTTACCTGCTGGTTTTCCTATTGATGGCGAAGGTAGTAAGCAAAGTCCGCTCTATCATACCACGAATGTTGGTGACTCAAATGTTTCTTGGTCAGGGGGATTAGTTACTTTATATACCGATAATTATCTGCGCTGGTATCAAAGTGAAGATATTGCCAATGTTTCTAAATCTCGACTTGATATCGCTCAAGAAAGTGTTACTAATTTAATTAATTCAGCGCCTTATGTCAATTTTGGCTTGCAGGTTTTTAATTACAATAATGGCAATACAAGTATTAATAGTAATGGCGGACGTGTTGTTTTTGGCATTACTGAGTCTACTATAGCGAGCCGCGCCACATTGCTTGATATTATTAATAATCAACTTGATCCCGAAACTTGGACACCTTTGTGCGAAACTTTATATGAAGCATCTCGTTATTTTGCTGGCAAAGGGGTTGATTACGGTGATGATGATAAAAACCGTCGTGGTTATACCGCGAATACACCACCTCGAGATATCAGCATTGAAGATGCTAACAAAGTTTATAAATCACCCTTTTCTTCATGTAGTGATAAGGCTTATGTTATTTTGATCACTGATGGTGAACCAACATTTGACACCGGAGCTGATAGTAAAATAACTAGCATGCCAGCAACGAGCCAAGATCCTATGGGTGCTCCGTTTAATTTAAATGGTACCAATAATTATTTAGCAGCTCTTGCTGGTTGGATGAATAATAATGATTTGAATCCTAGTGTTGATGGTAAACAAACGGTAAGTACTTATACCATAGGTTTTGGGCAAGATGCGCAAGCTGATGCCGAGCCTTTATTAAAAGAAGCGGCATTACAGGGGGGAGGGAAATATTTTCCAGCGAATGATACTGCGAGTTTAACAACGGCGTTAACCAATGTATTAGCAAATTTAGAGCCAAGCAATGATAGTTTAACGTCAGCCTCAGTTGCGGCAAATAATTTTGATCGCACCGAAACATTAAACTCTGTTTATTATGCTATGTTTCAACCTGATAGAGGGCCAAGGTGGCAAGGTAACTTAAAAAAATATAAAGTGGTTGACAGCGCACAAGTAGGTAAAAATAGCAATCCCGCAATTGATCAATTAACAGGGTATTTCTCTCCTGAGGTGACTAGTTTTTGGTCTACTCAGAAAGATGGTGATACAGTCGCCAAAGGCGGCGTCGCTGACATGTTACGTAAAAAGTCTAATCGCATGATTTATAGCGATCTTGGTGGTAGTGGTGCTTTAGTCGAACTAACCGAAACAAATGTGGTTAATTATTTTGGCACTACACAAGATTACGCTAATTATTTAGGAGTAGACGTTACCAAAGCAACAGATTATTTTAACTGGAATATAGGTATTGATGTTGATGATGAAGATGAGGATGGCGACAAAACCGATATGCGTTATGGTGTATTTGGTGATCCCCTGCACTCTAAACCTTTAGTCGTTAATTATGGTGACAAAATACATTTGGTCATAGGTACAAATGCGGGCGCTTTGCACATGTTTAAAGATTCAGGAGATACTGTAGATGAAACATGGGCATTTATGCCCAAAGAATTCTTTCCTAATATCCAACCATTACGGGATAACTATGCCAGTAGCGATAAAATTTATGGCGTTGATGGCAGAATAACTTCATACATTGATGATAAAAATGGCAATGGTATTATTGAATCAGGAGATACCGTTTGGATCTTTTTTGGTCTACGCCGTGGTGGCACTTCTTATTATGCCCTTGATATTAGTGATCCAAATTCGCCTAGTTTAATGTGGCATATTGATGCTAATACTGCTGGGTTTGGCGAATTAGGGCAATCATGGTCTCAGCCTAAAATTGGTTTTTCTAAACTTAATATTGTTAGTGGTGTTGCTAAGCCGGGTTTGTTTTTTGGTGGTGGATATGACACTTCAAAAGATAATGTTGGCGTTGGTGCAGCAGATAACGTTGGTCGTGCAATTTATATGGTTGATGCACAAACAGGGACTTTAAAATGGAGTATAGCGCCTAGTAATGCAACCACTAGCTTTGCAGGCACTGACAGTATTCCTTCAAGTATTGCAATATTAGATAGCGATGGTGACGGTTTAGTTGATAGATTGTACACGGGGGATACAGGAGGTAATGTTTGGCGAGTTGACATGCCTAGCGATGATCCTACAGGTAGCGAACCGTGGTCTGTGTTCAAATTAGCTAATTTAGGTGGCGATACAAATTTAACTGACCGACGTTTCTTTAACGAACCTTCCGTTGTTCGCACCTTTATTACAGAAACTATCGAGTCACAAGTTACTGCCGCCGATGGAAGTACATCGCTGGTTACTGTGAATCAGGAAATCCCCTATGACGCTGTATTATTAGGCAGTGGTGATAGGTCGAATCCACTAGGAACAGATACCGATGATATCTTCTTTATGATAAAAGATAAAAATATTATCACCCAAACTTTTTCTGGTTCGTCAACGCCACCAATACCATCCGCTATAACTCACAGTGCCCTTAGTAGCGATTTATATGATTTTACCGATAACCCTTTTGGCATAGTAAGCGATGAGGGGCGACAAGCATTGTCTGTTGCAGTAAGTAAAAAATCAGGTTGGTTTTTTGATTTAAAGCAAGATGGTGAAAAGAATACTTCTAGTGCTATTGTTATCAATAATACGGTTTATTTTACAACGTTCACGCCACCTAATTTAGTACAAAATCAAGTAAGTTGTGAGCTTCCCAACGGACAAGGTTGGTTATACGGTGTTGACCTTGCTTTAGGTATTAAAAAATTTAATTGGGCAGCAGAAGATACTAACAATAGAGAAGATAGAATCTCCTTTATCAGTGAGCAGTTTTTGGGTTCACCAACATTAATTGTAATACCCAATGATGATGGCGATGCCAGTACTATTGATGAAGCCGTAGGGAACCTAATTGTTGGTAGAAAAATTATATCTGTTGGCTTTAACCTAACAACAATGCGAACCTATCTTTATGTTACCGAGGACCAATAAATATGTCACAGCGGCTACTAAATAGCATTCAGAGTAAACACAAATTAAAGCACTTAGGTTTTACTTTAATTGAGCTACTTATTACAGTAGCTATTGTTGGGATTTTAGCTGGAGTAGCCTATCCATCTTATGTTGATTATGTAATGCGCTCTAACCGTAGCGAAGGACAACGCGAGCTATTACGTTTAGCAAATGTAGAAGAGCAAGGTTTTATCGATTTTCGATCTTATACTAATGATATGACCGATTTAGGGATGTCAACTGATCCCTATGTCACAGAGTCTGGGAACTATAGCATCGACGCAGTTATTGCAAACAGCGGTAGCACTTTTGTTTTAACCGCTATTGCGCAAAATACTCAAGCAAACGATTCTGGCTGTACTAGCCTTACTATTAATGAAGTAGGACAAAAAACACCTGCTTCATGTTGGGAGAAGTAAAATGAAAAGTACAATAAAGTCATTAATATTTTTATTAATCATAGTTACTTTAAATTCAGTAGTTGCAGCAAATGCAAAAGAGACATCACCTGAATTGAAAGAAAAGGCTGTCAATGCAAAATGTTATGTTGAGCTGGTAGGAGGTGGTGAAACGATTAGTTTGTGGTTAGTCAAGCCATCGTTATTAAAGAAATTAGCAGATAAGATTGTAGACCAAAAAATTCTACTTATAGCGAGCGCTCAAAACAGGCAAAGCAAGAAAAAGTCGACTATTTATAAAGCTAAGCAGTGTGTTTTAGAAGAAGATGAATTTAGCAGTTCTAGGGCTAGAGCTATAGATAAAGAGCTTCCTAGATAGATAAGTACTTTATTTTACGTTAAGTTGTTAGCTACACACAATTTCATTATTTTTTCTGTCTTCGTCTTTGCCATCATTATCGGTATCAGAACTCGTATAACTTCTACCTGAAATTGAAACATCTATACCTCTAGATCTATCCGCTTCTCCTTTAGGGCAATATTTAAAAATACTAACAACAGTGGGTGTTAATAATTGCCCTAATGGTGTGTAAGTTATACTAGATTGAGCAAACTGTAATTTATCACCTGATTTGATTGCTTCTTTAACTTTAACTAGTTCATCAGCAGGAGCTTGATATTTATCATTGTCATTAGCGCCATTAGTAAAAACACTGACTTCACCCTGCCAAGCATCTATACAATCTTCACCGACAAGAGGACAAACAGTGGTGTTTTTTCCAGTATTAATTGCCATGTTTCTTGCGGTTAATAATAATCTTTGCATTTCACTTATTTCATTATCAACACGCATTCTAATTAAAAATGTACTCATGCTAGGTAAAGCGATAGCGGATAATATCGCGACAACCGCAATAGCGACCATTAATTCAATTAATGTAAAGCCTTGTTTGCGGCGAGGGGGAGAATGAGGGGAAGTGCCTAAAATGTTATCCATAATATACCCATTAACTACTGCTTGGACGTTATAACATTTATACCACTTTATTGCTCATCTCGCCAGTGGTTGCTTTTTGACCATGAAAAGTGTTTTCGCTCAAAATAAACGCGATTACTCTTAATCAAGTTATTTCGCCTACATCATGTTATACCAATTGAAATAATGAATCGCTCAACTTAGAGCTACAGTAGCGA